>ERZ773169.471-NODE-471-length-52648-cov-8.415835_pt1 | contig 52648 bp, 53 predicted proteins | sample MGYA00580536_ERZ773169 | MGnify/ENA primary metagenome ERZ773169 (study PRJEB29015, sample SAMEA2737814) | human gut metagenome | biome: human gut; feature: human-associated habitat; material: faeces | place: China | collected 2012 ... | reverse complement strand
AGCCCGGTATTTTATCCGGGAGATCTTAAAATCCTTGCCTGAGAAGGAGAGGTTGCTCATGGAGGCAAAAGTTCCTCCATGCAGTAAGAGAAGCACCTGCACATGGTCTACGTTAATTAGCCTGAATGCGGAGCTTATGTCCTTCGTGTCATAAGAACTCTGAGTTTTGGCTGTATCTGTAGAAATGGAGTCCCCGTCTCCTAAAGAGACTACGTATGTATATACATACTTAAGGGGAAGCACGCGACTTTAGTCGTGTGAGGCTTCACATAGAAAGGAGTTTTGAACATGAATCAATTTTATTTAAAAATCAAGAAAATACAAACATTAAAAGAACTGGAAAAAGAATCAGAAGTACAAAAAAGAGAACACGCTGATCTACACACAGATGAAGTTCTTGCTGGAATCATTGATGATGCTTTGAAAGAAATTAACTGGATTGCGGCAAAAAACAGTGATTATGACTATATCCCATGGGCAGAAAACAGGAATTATCCTCAGTTATGGAAAGATAATTATTATCAACCGTTTCATGAAGGAAATTTTGCTGTACTTTTGGAAATCCCACTGGATGATATGACTAATATTCCTTATATACAACAGATTGATCTCATCCTTGATTTTTTTCGAAAAACATTCTATGAAGACAATATTTTATCTTTGATGGTCCACAATTCAGAACCACATACGCATTGTCATATTTTATTACATATTCCAGAGAAGATCATCCCAGCATTAAAGCAAGATGACGCATGGTTTGAAATACGCAAACGCCTAAACAACCATTTGAAAAAGCATGATATTACCTACCAAGATGATCATTCTGAAGACAAAGATCCTAAAAATCTTCCATTTTTAAATCGAATCGATTATTACATTCCAAAAAAAGATCAAGGATTTGATCGTCAGGATCAAATAGAATTGGTCTATGATGCGAAATCAGTAAAAGCAATGTTAAATCCTGATATGAAGATTGAAAAGCAGGAAGCAATTTTGGATAAAGTTCTAGAATACTTTACAAAAATTGAAAAACGAATGGTCCGAAAAGCTAGAAAGGGAGATATAAAAAGGGAAGAATTTTTCGACCATGTCACAGAATTTTTAAGTAAAAAGTTTGATTTAAATGAAAAGGAAATGGAGATCATGTTATACCGTGTAGACGAATCTATCTTTGGATATTACGTATTGGAAGATTTGATCAACGATGATTCTATTAGTGACATAAAAGTAATTTCTCCTAATCTGATTAGAATCAAACGATATGGAAAACGTTTATCTTCTAATTTGCATTTTCGAGATATTTATGATTATGAACGTTTCTGTGATGGAGTAGCCATACGTAACAATTCTGATCTTTCTCCGATGAATTCTGTGCAGAACTTCACAGATACAACAACAAATAAGAATAACATTCTTCGTTTCAATATTTGTACGAATTATGTAAACTCTGTTCCTTATCCATACATTCATATCCGTAAAATTTCTCGCATAAAGAAAGATATTGAAGATCTTTATAATGCAGGAATGATCGAAGATTTAAAGATTGCAGCTTATTTATTAGAAAAAGTAAAAACAGCATCTGGGATCTTATTTACTGGAAAAGGCGGATCCGGAAAGACAACATTAATGAACACTTTATTGGAATATATTCCATACAGCAAATCTGGATTGATCATACAGGAAAATGAGGAATTGTTTACTTATAAACACCCAGATTTAATGTTTCAGCATACAGTGATTCCAAGAACTTACAATGAACCGCCAATTGGATTAGCAGATCTTGCAAGGAATGGTTTATTAACTGACTTAGATTATTTTATCATTGGAGAGATCAAAGGGGCTGAGGCCCTGCCTTTCTTAAATGCAGCTTATACAGGACATCAATGTTGGGCATCTGTTCATGGTGCATCTTCTACTCAGGCATTAAACAAATTAGCCGATTATGTAAAATATGCTTCTGATTATTCCAGAGAGGATGCGTTAAAGATGTTGATGAGCATGGATGTCATCATCTATATGAAAGATTACAAAATCTATGAAATTTCTGAAATATCCGGTTGGGATTATGAGAAAAAGGAGATCAAATACAAGACGATTTACAAAAAAGAAATCGTGCTTCCGAAAAAGAACAAAGAGACCCGATAATTTTCGGATCTCTTCTTTTTTTAATTGACGAAAGCTTCTACATAATTTCGCATATTACATTCAATTTTTTCTTTCGTCTGACGGGCAATTTCTTTTTCTTCCAGATCAGGAGAAACTGTTTCCAGTGATTCTAAAACAGCCATATAACCTTCACACATAAGATCATCCTTATGTTTTTCACTATATTCAGGATATTTCTCTTTTAGAATTTTTTCAATATCATCCTGCATGGTCTCCAAGGTATCTTTTTTAATCTTCTCTTTCTGATAACCATCTTCTGTCTGATGAAACTGTTCGATCATTTGTTTCATATCACTCATATGTTACTTCCTTTCTCTATGCGTCATTGAATACTACATCATAAATATGATAGTTTTTAAAAACGATAATTTTCACATATAAAAAAACAGAGAAGAAATACTTCCCTGCTTTGATTTTTGGAGTATTGAATTGTTATGTTCAGATTAAAGATATTTTTTAAACTCTTCCTCTGACATATTAGCCATCTGGGCAGCTTCTGAAACTGAAATTTTACCTTTACCAACAAGTTCGGTTAAAGTTTCTAGTCTTCCTTCTAATCTGCCTTCATTTTTTCCTTCTTCTTTAACTTCATCCAAGATCTCACACATCTCATTAACTCCTTCCTTTTTCTCCTTAAAGAAACTAACTCGTTCAGCTAGAACATCGTAATTCATGTCTTCGCCTCGTTTGCACCAAAAGTCTTGCATTAACTTTCCAAGCTTCGTTTCATCTTGAATTGATGAATTCACATATATGATATGTGCTTCATCTTTAAATTTTTCTCCTGTTTCTTTGATCATGCGATCGATATGATAGATTGGGAATCCTTTACCGAGAACATCATTTTTCGTGATAAAGATGATATATGTCTCTTTTAATTGGTTATACTTATCTCCTGCCTCTGTGATATTTGCATCCAAAAGGCTACTGTTGTATCTCGCTCTTTTAGGATCTGCACCGGCATCATCATTCTGCACTTCAATATTATATATGACATTTTTACTGTCATGCGCAAGAATGTCTGTGCGGATGGAACGTCCCTGCAGATTTTTAATATCCAGTTGACAATTCACATGATCAACAATCAGATCATCTCGATCAAGAATGATCCTGAGTACGAGTTCTGTACATTTCTTATCTTCAAACACTTTACTCATAAGAGTGTCATGCATAAGACAGAACTCTTGGATTTGAGACTGATACCTACGATTTCGTTCTTCAAAATCTTGTTCCATATTTCTTCCTTTCCTTGATTATATCCCTTTTCGAGATAAAGCACAATCAGGAAAAAGTATGGAATCTTACTACTCCTATTCTCCTTTCTCCTGATCGTCATTTCTTGTTACATTACAAATATGACGGATGAGGAGAATGATAAATTTCTACTTGGAAAATTAATACTCATTTTAAATATGCAAGATTTCCAAGAAAATGTCTTACGGTTATCTGCCATCGCATCACTCATACTTAAGATATAACAAGTGATGAATGGAGAAAACCTTATATGTGATTTTCAAAATCATATGATCTTACACTTTAAATATGTAAGATTTCCGAATATCCTCTGTTAAAAGAGAATATCCGGATGCTTGTTTATTAAGTTTCTTTAATCTCTGAGAATTTTTTATGGGTTTATTTATTCTCAGAAAAATCCTGAGTCAATGTCTGGTTCACATTGGCTCTTTTTCTTATCTTTAGATCAGGTTTTTGTGTTTTATGTTTGAAGCTTTCTTTTATTTTTGTCTTAATTTTTCTTATGACTGCAACAACTTTTCTATCGAAAACATTTAATATCTTCTCAGCGTAATGAGTTACAACAATCGTTATGATGACTACTATATCGATTCTCATCTCGGATACCTCCAATTCACTGGTAGCATCCGGTCTTACCTCTTCAAAGATAAATATGAACGAATTTTTCCGAAAAGTTTTTCATATATAAGATTTGTTGTTGTGTGAGTATATATTTAGACAAAAAAAAGAAGAACAGCTCACTGATCTGCTCCCCTTTGCACTCTATTTCTTTTTTCGTTCTTTTTTCAAAAGCTCTACCATTCCAACCATTAAGAGGACACCAATTCCTGCAACTTCGAGATAATGCCATAACGGACGTTTTACAATAACATAGAATTCTGTACTTTTGTGTCCAGGGTCCTGTGATTGGATCGTTACTTTTGTTTTTCCATATCTTTTTGCGATCACGCTATCTCCATTTGTCTCGACTTTCTCTTTATCCCCTGATTTTAAAGTGATCGCCTTTTTTGTTGCATTCACAGGAGATATCGTATAATAAACATGGAATCTTTCTCCTTTTTTTAAATAAATATTCTTTTTCACAGTGATATTTTCTACCATTTGTTCAATGTAAATAGTAACTTTTTTTGATAATTTTGTCCCATCGGTAGATCTTACAGTCATTTCTGTCTGTCCGATCTTCTTTGGAACAATCGTTCCATCTGACTTTACACTTGCATAATCATTCTTCTTCATTTCATACACAAGTTCTTTGTTTGATGTTGTTACAGGATCAGTATCATAACGGAATTTTTGAGAATATCCCATATAATAAGACTGCCACTTATTTGGAACGATTTCTTTCATTTTTGTGATTACCGTTACATTTGTAACGCTGTAAATATCTGCAGCATTTTTTGATTCGACAATGATCTGAGTTGATCCGTTTTTCTTTGGATATATCATTCCATTTTTATCTACGGTCGCGATTTCTGGATCAGCTGTGGAAAACTTGATCTTATTATCTGTAAACCCTAAAGGGAATACCTGATAATTTACTTTTTCTGGCTTTCCCATGATCAATGTTTTTTCGCCCTCAGATTTGATCTTTTTGATCTTCTGATAAACTCTGAATTTATGCACAACGCTTGTGCCATTGTAAGCTTTTGCGGTAATATTTACATATCCTGGTCCAACAGCCTTTACTTTTCCGTTTTGATCTATGGTTGCTACATTTGAATCAGATGTTGTATAAGTGACTTCCTGAATCGTTGCATTTTTTGGAGAAATCTCAACTTTCATTTTTACAGATTTTCCAAGTAAAATTTCGGTTTCTTTTGTTTTATCAACTAGCTGTGTGACTGGATTGACGCATTCCATAGGAAATTCAGAGAATTGTCCTTCAATTTCAACACGAATCTTGAATTTTCCTTTTTTCTTTCCATAAACAATTCCGTTTTGATCCACCGTTGCTATTTTTGTATTGCTTGATGAATATTTTGCATTTGAATATTTTGCATTTTTAGGAGTCACTTCAATATCCAGTGGAGTGCTTCCACCGATGTCCACATAATTTGCTCCACCAATTATAAAATATTTCATAGTTTCGCCCGGATAATTATCATAGAAGAAATTAACTAAAGAATTTGTTGTTTTGATACCATATTTCTGATTCACTTTTGTGATCATCTGCTTCATTGTTTTGTAATCACTACCCTTTATGTGATAGAAATCAGTTAAAAACTTCTGTACTCTTTTCTTCTGTGTTAAGTTTCTGTAATAAGAATAGATATTATCTGCCAAATCATCATCTGAAATAAAAAATTCATCAATCGCAGCATAAAATTCTGGACTTTCCGGATATGATACATGTTTTTTGTAGTCATTTCTTGATGAATTACAAATAACACCCTTGACTAGCTGATATACATTTACATTTCCTGCATTTGTTCTTATGATTTCTGCATATTGCAAATCGGATAATGATTGGTCTTTTTCATTGCAATAATCAACAAATTCATCATCTCTGTCTTTCAGATAATTCAAAATATGTTGGTTCTTATCTCCACCATACCCATTTGCGTATGTTTCTAACTTCTTAAGTTTTCTCGTATATTCTGTAACTGACATTTGATTCGTTTCAGCTCTGATCTTATCAGGAACCATCACACTTTGTGTAATACACAGAATACTTAGTAACACAATAAATATTTTCTTCATGATTTTCTCCTTTTCTATATATTCTCAATACAAATATGAGAGAAATCGAGAAAAAATATTTTCACATATAAAAAAACGGCCCCTAATATTATATTAAGAAATCGTTTTTTTCATAAAAATAACAACTAATTTATTTTGATTTTTTCTGCCTCATTCTTTATTCCTTCACGTTCATAAACAGAATCATTTTTGCTCCAAAATTTTTCAATATCAAAATTATGTTCTTTTAATTTTTTATCCAAATTCGTAATGTTTTTAATATCTCTTTTATAATTTGCTAAAGATTTACTACTTGTTAATTCCTGTGCACTCTTAATATTACAACTTCGAACCAACTCTTCTTCCAAATTTTTAACCTGCGTAATACATATTATTTCTTTAACATTACTAGAATTTTTTAAAATTTCGATATTCTTTTTTACCTTATCTACTTTCCCAGTGTCTGTATCGAAGACTAAAATCACCGTTGTATTTTCTTTTATCGTGATAAGTCGAGAATTGGTTAGTACATTTTCAACAACATTGAATACACGAGCTATTCCAGGTATGATTAATTTCATATCTTTCTTTAAAGTATCAACAACCTTCTTGTCATCTTCTCCTTCAACATAATATAAATAGTGCTTTGTCGCCATTTTTTTTATCCTCTTTTCTTTATGATACGATATCATATACAGAATCTACACTCGGTGCTGTGCAAAATAAATCGTTTTCGACCGCAGATCGCAAAGAGTCAGTATTCCTTTTTAATATTTCATTTGCACAAATACACTTGATTGGGTGATCATCATCATATATATCTTTTTTCATAAATGTAAAAGAATGTTTTGGTAAGTTCAAATCTAAAATATCCATATTATGCGTTGTAAAGAATAGCTGTTCATTTGGTCCAAGACTATCTATCATAATCGCTAAAAACGCCTTTTCTATTTCACTATGGACAAAAGAAAATTTCTCATCACAATAATAAAATTGGTTTCTATTTGTTAAGATAGATGCAACAATATTCGCAATTTCTATTCCGGATTTTGTTCCGCTTGATAAAATACTTTCATTTACAATAGACCCTTCTTGTACAATTACACTTTTTGATCGCATCCGTATTATATAAGAGTCTTCAACAGTGTCCATTTCCTCAACTCCAATTATGGATGGATCTAATGCCTTTAATGTTTTTTCTAGCACTTTAAGATAAACTGTTTTAAAGTCTCCCTTAGGGAATTTAAATTTGTCTTTTCTTTCCGGGTAGACAAACAGCCAGTATAAATTGCTTAGTTTTTCCAATTCATTGACATAATCTGCTTTGTATTCTGCTTTTTCCATTTTTGTATTCAGACGTTGTTTACAGCTTTCATAACTATCATTTTTATTTATATTTACTTGTTCAACTTTCAACATGATGTCTTTATCTGTGTATCTAGTTTCAAAAGACGGCAGTATTACAATTTGTATAGAATATAAAATGAGCTCATTCAACACAAAATCCATTGAAAAGAATGCTTCTTTACTTGTATCACAAATATTTTTTAATAAGAGAGAAATTTCTTTTCTTTCCATAAAATTAAAAACAGACATTAGCATCTGACCAAACGAAGTTTTTCCAGTTGCATTTGCACCCATTAAAATATTGACCTTTTTATATCTAAAATTTGGTCTTTCTGATAAATATTCATCTTCTATATACGAATTTACAATTTTTTTAGGATATGACATATTCATATGAAAATTTTTAAATGCATAAAAATTGTCTATCCTTACATCCATAACTATCATTTTCAGCATCCCCCTAGTTTTAATTTCGCAATTCACGAACTAATCACTCCTTTATTATACAAAATTTCAAAAAAAATTTCAATTACATGTCATATTTTTATTATGCACAATGAAGCATTTTTATTATAAATATGATATTATTTTGTTTTAAAATATTTTCACATATAAAAAACAGGACAATTTTCTGCCCTGCTTTGAACCATTTATTTCCATAAGTTTTTTTGATATTGTTCTTCTAATTCTTTAATATTTAGATCGATCAGTCCATGAGGATTTATTTCCTGTCCACATTCTTTACAAATTGCAACTGTTTCCAGATAATCAAATGGTTTTCCTTTGATATTCGTTGTTCTTTCCGCTTTTCCCCATACAATATCTGTTTCCTTTCTACAATTGATACAAAAATCTCTTTTTACTTTTTCCATATGATCTCCTTTTATTTTAAATATGAGTTTTTTTTATCCAAAATATTTTTCACATATAAAAAGCAGAGAAGAGATCCCTTCCCTACTTTGATTTTGGAGTATTGAATTGTTATGTTCAGATTAGAGATATTTTATAAACTTTTCCTCTAACATTTTGATTTTTTTGCTGTTTCTGAAATTGAAAAAGTTTTATCTTGAGCTAATTCAACCATGATTTTAATCTTGGCTTGTTTTTTACTTAATTCATAATTAATTTTAAGGTCTTTTTTTTTCATCATAAAGACCCATTGCATCCAATGTATTATTGCAAATAATAGTAATTGCATCACTGGATAAATGGCACAACATTTCTGTATATTCGTATTCTTCATCTTTCACTGCACAATGACATGCTAACCATTTCCCTTCCGCATTTTCTTTGATCCATTCAGAATCCAATTCAATTGATTCACAAACGGCATCTTCAATTATGATTTCAATATTGTCATTTGGATCATCTTTCAGAAACCATTGAAATTTTCCTGTTTTATCGTATGCTGCGTGACATATTAAGAAAAATTCTGTATTTTTTTTGTGATTACTGGAAATTCCCAAAAAAGTTTTTGTCATATCGTTATCTCCTGTTCATTTTGTTATTCTATATTTTGTATTGTTACATTGTAAATATGAGTTTTCGAAAATCTTATATATGAAAAATAATTTTTGTCAAATCTCTCATATTTAATATGAAAAGAAAAATGATCCGAACGAACTCCTAAGAGCAATACTTAAGAGAAAACGTCCGGATACTGATTATTAAGTTTTATTTATCCAGTTTTGGATAAACGTTTATGTTGATATTACAGTCTTTATTCTTTTCAACTGTAATCGTTGTATCTGAGCTAGAGGGTCGAATATCTTGCTCAGTGGTGGAATTAGGAGTCGGTGATTTGTCATCGGCTCTTTTTTTACACCATTGATGAAATTTCTTAATTTCCTTTGTTAACTGTATTCCGTACCATGCAATCTGCAATGCCATTACTATTTTCTTCATTAATCCCTGCGTTCGGAGACTCGTGACTTTAGTCGTGAGAGGAGAACGCAGAGATCTATTTATGACACAAAGACCAGTCCCTCATTGTGAGCAACGATCTTGCATTTCTTTGCAGGGAAATCCTTGCTTCCCATTCCAACCGCCTGAAGATATGTCCCTTCGCAATGTTGTCCACGCATAACATATCGAATACCTTGATAATAAAAGACAGCTCCTGGCATAAGGCGATCCAGGCGATTGTAACGCCTGATACTCTTCTTAATCTCTAACTGACTGATCATTTTCCTAGTCTGTTCTTCCCCATATCGTTTCACTTGCTGTTTTCTCCATTCCTGAAGGGAATCTTCTCTTTGCCCTTCCGCTTTTTTGCGGTTCTTGGCAATTTTCTTTCCTTCATGATAGTATGCACGAGAGGTCTGAGCTTTGATCCGGCTGCGATCCTGTCTGCGAAATTGCAGGAGCTCATGCACATGATCGAACTCTGGAGCTTTCTCTGGGATCTGCCGTAAAGAAAGAACTGCGATACACCAGGCATCGACCTCATGCAGTTGTTCTTTTTTTGTCTTATGATATCCAAGGGATCTTCGGACCATGGAGGTATCTCGGCCAGAACAGTAATGGACATGCTCCTTTCCAAATTCCTGTTCCAGTCGTTTGCAGATAAATGGGATCGCCTGATTTAAGGCACTGACCGCGGCATAACGTTTGTTCAACCCGGCTTTCTTTTTCTTCAGACGGTCCTCAAATCTTGCATCTTTATGGACTCTCTCATGACATTTGCAGCATAATCCTGCGATGTTTCCGATCGTATTGGAACCTTGCATACTCCGTGGCACGATATGATGTCGGTGCTCGATCGAACTGTTACACATTAAACAGTGTCCGTCCTGTAGATCTTCAATCGCTGTGTTCAGGTCATCATAACCTTTTAACGGTCCATTCTGGAAATCGACACCACTGATGCTCGGATCTTCCAGGGATAAGAAAGCAAACCGGTTGATCTCAAATGCAACATCGGTGATCGGCAGGAATTTCTGCATTTTATGGATCAGATTGATGTGTGTCCGCACCAGATGTTCCGCACTTGGTGTCAGCCATCCATCTTCACGTTTTCGATTACAGAATCTTGCTTCTGTGTTACGGATCACATTGCATTGTACTCGTTTGTCTTTCCCATACATCGGAAGCTTTCGCATCAGGGATCCAGCCTTGATCATCGTATGACATTTCTTGGCTAGTCGCTGTCTTGCCTTTCGTTCTCCATTTCTGGAAGCTCTGCGATGCTGCTTTCGTTTTTCCATCAGTTTAACGATCTCTTTATTTCTCGTCTGTACAACTGCTGCAGATAATAACTCTCCACTCAGAGATACCACGGCCATTCCAATATTAGAACGTCCAGGATCTTCCGCGATCGTGACTGGCTGTAAGACTGGTTGATTCTTATAAGTTAACTGTATCGTATAAGGGACTTGCCGGAAGACGCGTGCTCTTCCTGTCTGTAACATTTTTTCGACATGTCTCTTTCGTTTGGTCGGCATCTGCGGATCTCCATCCATGCCTAAGACATAAATATATTCAGACATCCTCGATGCCTCCTTTCTTTTTTTTGGTGTCATGTAATCTCTCAGGGATCAACGGGATCCCCGCCTCGGTGGTAAGCCTGTACATGACAAGATTTTGGTCTTCTTAAACTTGGTGTCAGCTTGACAGTGTCTGGGACTAGAGAATCTCAGAGTGTCCACTCCCTAAAGAAGATCGCTGACATCTTGTTTCTGCTCATTAACGCGCTAACTAATTCACAAAACTTTTGCAAGCTCGTGACTTTAGTCATGAGTTAATTGACCTCGGATATTCCTTTCTGTGGGGCACCCGAACTTTTTCTTCTCATACCAAATATGCGATTTGAGAAAATTAATCTGACACTGAAAGGGATTTTCATATTTTTGCACAAAAAAAGAAGAACAGACACTGTATCTGCTCTCCTCTTGTGTTTAGCCATTGAAAGACCAAACCAAAACTTGCAACTTTATCTTACCACATTTTGCCAAGAATCTCAATCCTTGTAATCTCCAACAGTAAATTCATAGGTGAATTTAACCGTAGGATGATCACTTTCATTGTTCTTTAAAACCTTTTCAAGATAACTCCAGCGATCAGCTTTTCTCCAAATACTGTCTTTTTTCAAAGTATACATGTATTTGTAACTAATAAATCTTGTTGTTTTTTTATTTGCTAAGTTGTAAGGATTCCCTGTTGTGATATAAACTTCTGGTTTAGAAGTTGCTGTTTTTCCACCACTATCTGTAACTGTAAATGTGATAATGTGACTTCCCTGATCTTTAATATCATTTAAGGTCAAAGGATTCGGATTCACCAGTTTTGGTGTTAATTTGATCTTATTTGCATCATCTTCAATATCACTTGCAAAAGCATTTGTTTTGATCTCATTTAAGATCTCATCTCCTCTTTCAGCTAATTCTTCCACTGTATAGGCAAGATAATCAGATTTTAAGACAGGTGGATTATTGTATTTGACACGCACATATCCTGTTTGTTGCACTGTATTTCCGCCAGTATCTGACACTTCATATGTGATCTTAATATCAACATATTCATCTTTATTCAGATGATTAAAATAAGTATCAAGTTTTGATGTTTTGGAAGGATTTAAGACGGTTGCTGGTTTATAATTATCCTTTTTGCTTGCAGGATATTCGATCTTTGCAACTCTGATGCTGCTTGTTAATTCATTTTCTTCGCGATCCCATGCTTTAACCAATCCGAGAAGATCAGAAATTGTGACCTTATCATTTTCGACATATTCTTTTAATGCATTGTTTGACACCTTATCAGAATATTCAAATTCAAAATAATCTTTTTTATATTCAGGTTTTTCTTTGATTTTTCCATCAAAATCCGGTTTTTTTGTCTGTTCTGATCCGTCTGAATTTTTAGACGGATATATAAAAGGTTTATAATCCCACTGTGCATAATTTGTATCGACTGGAATCGCAGCATGTGCAGCACTCATAGGAACACACATCAAAACACTCAGGCTTAAACAGGCACAAGCAATCACCTTTCCTCCAATTTTTCGTAATCGCATTTTCTGCGGCCTCCTTTCTAAAAAATATAAAGTCTTACATAATAAATATGATGGATTTCAAAAAAAATAATGAAATTATCTTTTGTCCTATCTCTCATATTTATAGTGAACCAAGTGATGAGTAGAGAAAATCTTATATATGACTTTTTAATTCATAAAAATCTTTTACATTAAATATGAGAGATTTAACAAATCCGAACAAACTCCTGAAAAAGAGAATATCCGGATGCTTGGTTATTAAGTTTCTATTTGATCAACGACTATTCTTTATCACGGGTAACGTTGATCACAATATTACAATTTGCGTTATCACGGATTGTAATATTTACTTTATTATCTGAGTCAGAAGGTTGGATTTCTTTCTCAGAATCATTTTGAGTCAATGTCTTGCAAGCATTGGCTCTTTTTTTAATATATAAAGGCCACCTTTCTTTTCTTCCTTCTGATTATTTATATCATACAAACATTTTAATATATCAATGATTCCATTCATGATCTGTACGATCTTATATACGAATTCCAAAATTTCTTTTGTGTTCATCGCGGATACCTCCAATTTCAGGCAGCATCCGAAAGTTTCTCTCAATATACAATATGAGAGAATTTCCTCGAGATATTTTTCATATATAAAATAAGTTTCAGATTAGTATAGTTTTGTACGAAAAAAGAGAGGATACACTTAAGATCCTCTGAACTATATTATCTTGTTTTATGACCTTCCAATTTTCTGACATATTTCTAAGTAGTTATCAATGCTTTGATGAAATATTCCTTCTAATTCTCTTATATCTCTTCCATGAAAATACAAAGAATCAGAGATTCCAATAACTTCTCCAACAAAGATCCGATCATCTGGATCATAGAATACTCTGGCGCGATATCCATTATATTCGGACAAGACTTGTGTTGTATATCCCACAATTTCTTCTTTTTCTGCTTCCAGATATTCTCCTTTTGTTGGAAAATCTAGTTTGTCGATTGTTGCATTGTCGTATATATTACAACTTCTTTTTCCATTTCTCTCCTGGATCACATAATATGTATTGGATTGATCGTACAGTTCATACAAAGAAATCTGATCATATACCATTTGGATTAATAGTTCTTTTGTCATCTTTGCAAGGATCCAACGAAGTTCTTCTCTGGTATCGCAAAAAGTAGCAATATACAATTCTCCATTTTCGTCAATACAAGAGAAAAAGATAGGATATTTAGTTTCGAAAAACACATAATCCATGAAAAAAGTCTTTTGATTATCTTTATAGAAAAGTTGTTTTTGCATTCTTTCTCCTTTCATAGTCCATCTTTTTGATGTATTTCAAGTGCTTTCTGGTAATTATCTACGAGATTTCCGTTTTTAATTTGATTTTTTGCTGTAATTTCCATCAAATATAAGTTGTTTTAGAAATTATCTACAAATTTTTCGTATTTAACACAAAATCCCGTTTGCAATCTCCATCAATCTTTCTTCTCGTTTGTCCCTTCTTTTTTGGTTTTGGACCAACTCATTTAGCCTACCTTCTCTGACGATAATTTTCTTTTGATACACAACTGTTTTTCCTTCCAACACTACAAAAACAAAACTTTCCTCTAAATCTACTCTGATATGACCAAAATTATGTTGTGTCAAGTAGAAGACAGCATCCAGAAATCCATCTTTTTGTCCGATTTTCCTATAGTGGCTCATATCAATATTCTGAATCACAAAATTTCTTCCATGTTTTAAGATTGCAGCTTTCAGATCATTGTCTTTTGGAATCAATTTTCCATACATCGGATAGGACGGTTCTGCATACAACAACATATAAGGAAGATTCTTACAATTAATATCCCGGTAATTCCACCCTTCATTGTTTTTCCAATTTCGTAATAATACTTCGGCAAAATAATAGCTGATATATAGCTGTAGACTTTCTTCCAGGATTTCTATGATCAGATCAAAATGCTCTTTCATCTGCTGATACAAATATCTTGATTTAGAATCAGTTGGAAGAATTTTCTTATTGTATATCTCTTGATTTGGTCCCTGATAAGCACATTTCAAGAAATCTTTTTCCTCATATATTTTTATGTTTGAAAAATCGCATGTAGTATTCCTTTTTTCTTTACAAACGCCAATGATCTGAGCCTGATTTTCACGAATTGGACATGTTGTTTTGTATACTTCCATTCCGTTAATACCTCCCATTGATTTTCGACCACCATTCCTGTGGTAGTTTTGGAACCGCTTCTTCTTTTTCTGCGATTGCAAGACAAGAAAGAATGGTTCTTAAACCTATGGAAAATTCATGGTCTTTATCTTTCATTAAAAATAAGTAATCTTCTCCGCATTCTTGACAATCTGTATGGTCTTTGATCCCATCACCGCACAGATCTGCTGTATTTTCTAGAGTTTCTCTTATTCTATCTTCTTTCATTTTCTTTTCCTTTCAATTAATTATGGGTTCATATATTTTGCTGCAATATCCAACATCTTCTGTCGTGGTTTCCAATTTTTATAGTTAATCAAATTTGCAAAATAATATGAATCTACATTGACAGAAAACTTATCAATCGATGTGTATAAGATCGTATTTGGTACTTTTTTATCTGGGCGAAGGATTGAAAAATCCAACTTCTCATTTAGATGATCATTTTTATCTATTACATATTTGTAATTTGTAGCAGTTAATAAATATCCACCATTTTCTTCTACATAGACATATCCTTTGTCCCTACTGCTATTTCTTAGATTGAACTTAAGCTTACGAAGATGTCTATACACTGTTGTATTCTTTTTTATGAGCATATGGTACAGTGGAAAACCACCCATTAAACTATAAAGCAGATACCATGGAATATTATAAACAGTTGCATCTATATAATTATATGCACGTTCAACCACATAATTTTCCGCAAGTTTTTCAGCCATGGAAAAATTTATATAAAGCCCTGTTTCCTTTTGCAATAAATAAATTGCCTTATCGAAATGCTCTTTTGCAATCTGATATAATTTCTGCCTTTCAGGCTTTTCTGTTTCGGGAACATATTCTTTTACATAGTCTGCTTTTTTTCTATGATAAGGACAATGCTCAAACTTATATTCATCAAATTTCACTACATTTGGAATATCTACTCCTTTTACATGTCTCGCATGAGAAGCAACTTTGATTTTTTTATAAATCCCAAGTATTACAACAGGATTATTGCATCTCGGGCACAAGGCTAAATGTTTTTCGTCTCCATTGATCACTTGCGTATAATCGGGATTACCACCAACTCGATCTTCATATTTTGTTTTAAAATCTTTATCTGAAAATAATAAAGGTAACTCCTTATAGCCTGTAGTAAACTTAATTTCTTTCATGACATCGTCTCCTGTATATGATTTTATTTTGCTTCATCATATTTTAGCATGTAAATATCATTCCCGTAAAGTCTTGCCATCTGCTGCCACCATTTTTCACCGATCTCTGGGATTTCATCCATCTTTTCAAGTAGTCGCAGACATATCAGCAGCTCTTTAAATCCAACCATAAAAACATAATCTCCCTGCTTCATCTCAAAATAAAACTGATCTCTTTCAGGAACAAATCCACCTTCTGCTTTAAATGTTTCATCATCCTGTACTGCAGTTCCTGTAAGTTTTGCTATTTTATTTTCATCAAAACATTTTTCCATCTTATTCTTCTCCTTTTTTATACTTTTGCTCTTTTTGTTTTTGAAGTATCTCAAAATATGATTTTGAGAATCCTGCTATTCCACATATAATGATTCCTTTATTGGTTCTCATTTTTGTATATTTTTTATCCCAAAAATTCAAAACTGGTTAATTCTCTTCCTTCATATTAAAACTCCTTTATTTTAAATATGAAAGATTTAAGGAAAAATGTTTTTCACATACAAGAAAACAAAAAAAAAGAACAGACTCAATTAAGAATCTGTCCTTTCGTTTTTTTTAGTTCTGTGCGCGAATCATTTCTTCAGCATATTCACGCAGTTCCTTTTGCATCGTGTCATGCTTTGTACCATATCCTTCTGGATGAATGTATCTTCTAAATGTGCTACTCTTTACAGCATATTTATAAGCATCCTTACCTACGCTCCAGTCTTTTTGAACTACCCCAACCGACTTAATGTCGGATTGGGGATTCCTATGACTAACATCCAGTCACCTCATTAGTCCAGCTCATGAGTATTCTATAGGATAGACATACCAAAAAAAGGAATGGTTTCCCTATAGTGTAGATCCTGATATACCCGTCCATCCAGCTCCCTGCCAGTTCATACAATTGAACCGTACAAAAATACCGGTAAGTATATCAGAAGTAAACAGTTACAAAAAAAGTTAATAGTTATGAATCCGTCCATCCAAGGTTTTCATCTCCGTTGCGAGTGAAGCAAGGGATGGACGTTTCTTATGATCTAATATTTCATATGGCAGCTGACGATAAAAGAAATGTGGTCTGATCCCACGGAACGTATCCGTCAGTTTTTTCCATGCCGGGATAATGTCTTTTATTTCAGTAGCGTTTGTTGCTTTATCTTTTGTTGCCTTTGGCAGCAGGTCGATCAGTCTCTGGTCTGGCTTGAGCAGATCGATCCGCTCCATTCCTTTCAGACCGATCGCATAGGATGCCGCTACATGAACAGATAATCCAAACTTCCGCATGAACAGGAATTTTCCCATCTGACTTGTATAAACCGGATCGGCCCTTATGATATCGAAACTCTGTTTATAGGATTGGTTTTCGATACATGCCGTCATCTTTCGATATGCAAAGATGGATGCATGTCGATTCCGTTTTGCCAGACCGTAGCGTAATCCATTTTTAGAGATCGTAGTATCAAGATCTTCCATGACTAGTGGCTTTTTATGATCTGTACAATAACGTCCAACTTTTGCCATCATCCTTCCGATATCTTCTGATATCTGACCATTCGTCTTTGCCTCCGGATTAAAATAGAACATGGTCCCGCCGACACGTTTTCCATCTTTATCGAGATTTGATACAGCAACATGATCGTAGTTCAGGTCGATCGCAATACAGCCATCTTCCAGGCTTTCATTGCAGTATCTGTTCTCCAGTATCAGTGTCACAGATACGATCAAGTATTTCCGCCCATCTTTATCACAGAGAATCTGAAAGTTGTAACAGACCGGTCTTCGTTCTGCCGGTGATGCAGATAACAAATCCACAACAGAATTACAGTAATCCAAGATCTCAATCCTCCTCATTTAATGCACTATTGGTAATATCTTCAATCTCTTTTTTTTTGATCATTATGGTCTGTTAAAAATTTTGCATTTTCTATTGAAGAATCAGTAACAATATTGGGAAAAACAGTTGGGCAAAGCTAATCTTTACCGATAAAAAAATGTTCTTCGATTATTATAAAAAGTTTAAAGATGCAAAGCATATTGAGCCAATCATTATCGCAGGGAACTGGATAAATGTAAAAAATGATTCCAAATGTTTTGCCTCATGCATAATTAACAAAACTTCTCAAATTTATATTGAAAAGGAACGAGATTAATCTCGTCCTTTTTCATCGATTTTTATTTTTCCCCTTACATCAATTCCATAATATTCTAATCCCTTTCTGATGCGTTCCCTGATATTATTATAATTTTCCTTTGTACCATAACATTCTATTTCTGTATTTAGAGCAACGGAAAGAAAATTTTCACTTCCTTTATTTGATTTTAATTTCTGACGTTTCTTCCTAAATTCTTCTTTGTCATAATTTTCTAAAGCTTTTTGTATCTGCTCTTTTGTATATACGTTATAAATATTTTTTTTATGATCTTCTTGTTGTAGCATTTCTCTTAGCTTGTATTTCGGGTACATTAAGATCAATTGTTCTGTTTCTAAATCTATCTCTGTATCTCTTTTTATATTGTTCATTTTCTTAAAAGATTCGTGATGAAAATAATCTTCCTGCAGTTTGAATAATCCATTCTTTAACGCTTTTACCTGTTTATCGACTTCTTTAAAACTTATCATTTCATCAACCATAGAAGAATCACCAAATGGAAAGCCTTGATTTTCTTCATTTTTCATGATACACAACTTGATCCCATCTAAATATTTTGAAAACTGCTCTATTTGATCCTGCACAGTTCGGATAATGTTTTCATCAACGTAATTTCTTGGTATAGATTGATAAGATTTTATCTCATAATTTGAAAACTTAGATTCAATGAGATTAATTTTTTCTTTCTTGCCCTCATTTATTTTTACATTAGGATATATTCCTTTCAACGTATTTGTTCCCTGTACACAAATACGATGCTTTAATTGTTCTAATTGTTTTCCATATGGCAACCACCGATTCATAATCTCTCGATAATGATCTCCGCAACAGTGTTCTCTTGCTCCAAATAGTTCAATGATACATACATTTCGAAAAGTTCCGTCCTTTTGTTCTACTACTTGTTCTTCTGGCAAACAATTTTCAAATAATTCAACATCCTCATAGGAAGAAGGCTTGATCATATCTTTTTTATTGATCATTCCGTAGTAATCTATTAAAATAGATTGCAGGCATTTCATATCCAATGATGGACAGTCATTTCCCATAAGTGTTTCCAAAAGAAATTGTAACGAGCTATAGATTTCTACAATTTCTTTCTTTGTCTTATTACTTTCTAATATGAGTACAGTGTCTGGATTTCCAGGTTCGTATTCATAATAATGATACAAAATATAAAGCATATTTTCTCCTTTCATTTTTTCCCTTTCATTCTAAATATGAGTTTTTTCACAAAAAATATTTTTCACATATAAAAAAAAGAACAGACTCAATTAAGAATCTGTCCTTTTCGTTTTGAATTTTTAATTCATATTCCTAATTTATCGAACAAAATTTCATTTCTTTTCGTTGTGTCATCAATGATCTTATCATATGACAAAATTTCAATGTATGCATTTATAACATTGTTATAATAATACATCCCTAATTTATCCGGTGTTTCACAAAAATTATATTTTCTTGCTATCCTTATTAAAGTATTTGTTATGTCACATACAGCATATAAATATAATTGTGTATTATCACTTGTTTTTATTGTCCTTCCATATTTGTCTTTAACAGTATTTTCTTTAAGTTTTTCTGCATAATCCATCATCTGATCAATAGGATTATCACTTGATGTATAATCATCTCGCATCGGTCGCTTTAATTCAAATATTATGATGGTCCCATATTCTCTTCCAATATTTTCTTCGTCTGATACAGCAACTGGACTATCTAGAAGTAGTACATCTGGTCTCCCCTCTTTTGAATCATTATTAAATGGAACGTCTGAAGATATATAATCACAATATGCTAATTTTTCATCAATTAACCACAAATTATGAGCCTGATATTCAATTTCTTCAGAAGTTCTCCGCATTGGATAAATAAGATTATGAATAAATGCTTCTTTGCTATATTTTCCAAAATCATTGGACCGAATTCCTTTTTTTAACAATTCCAAAACAACTTTTCTGTGTGCTACATATTCAGCTAAAGATGATTTGTTTGCTTCACTGATCTTAGCAAATTGATTGGCAAATTTTTCTTGATATGAATCCAAATTAACAGCACCGACTTCTAATGTTTTTAATATTTTTTCATTTTCTTCTTTTAATTGTTTTTCAAATTTTCGTTTAATCTTATGTAATTCATCATCTAATTTTATCTCAGAAAGAGACGGTTTTATAGATTCAATATCTTCTTCCATGTAATTTAATAAATGTCTATACTGAGGAGCTGTTGTTTTTATATACTTAGCAATTCTTTCTTTTTTCTTTTTCTTTACTTCTTTCAAATATTCTGATAAATATACTTTGATTTCTTCGGATGTTTTTAAGATAATATCATTCATTCCTATTTCCAAATCATTTTCTGCTATATTAGGAATCATGAAAGAAGTTCGGTTTGTTCCAACGTTTTTATCTAAAAACTCTCCTGACAAAACCCCAGCATAATAATACCCATTCTCAAGAAAAAGGTTTTTATCAAGATCAACAATATATTTTTCTATATTTATTTCTTGGACCATCCGATCATTCGCATAAAGGTATAATTTACTTGCATCAAATGATGAATCCATAATTTTTGCATGTCGTAAGAAAAATTTTTCATTTTTAATTTCAAATTCTATTAGGTTTGATTCTTCTTGTATAGAATTTCTAAACATTTGATTTATATTATAAGTCTGCTGGTTGATATCATCTACTACTATAATTTCTGGACATGTTGGTGACATTAAATAGATAAAACAATGCTGCATGATTTTCGTGGCAACATTATCGCCTCCTTTTGGAAGTTTATCTTTATATGGTGATAAACAGTCTTCTAATATTACAACTGTTTTATTATCTTTTAATTCATCAATTTTTATTAATGAATCATTAATTTCATCTTGACCCAACATAAAATCAAAACTTCTTTTTACCCATTGATCACCATTTTCAAAGCAGCTTTCAATTTTAGCTTTTCGGAAAGCCTTTAGCCATGTAAACCTACCAACGCCCTTTCCGCCTTTTTCAATTCTATATGTAGAATCTAATTGTAAAAAAGATTTCATATTAGCATCATTAAAACCGATTCCATTATCAATTATAATAAACCCCGTAATATCATTAATGCTGCCATCAATCCCATCTGTCTGAATGTACTGTTGCGGTTCACGTACAATATGAACCATAATACGACCATTTAGAGTATTTTCTTTTTGTTGTCGTTCATCAATGGCATAGATAGAATTAACAATTGATTCGTATAGAGGCATCAACGCTTTTGTTGCCGGTAACTCAAAATTTCTAACTCGACCTGATAAATTACTTGTAAAAAATGACATTAATTTAGTCCTTTCTTCTTTTTTCATATCAATTTTGATCTTCTTGTTATGACTCATTTTATCAATTTTTTTAATTTCCTTCAACATCTCCACCTCACAATCTATTACAAATATGAGTTTTTTCACAAAAAATATTTTTCACATATAAAAAAAGAAGCAGCCTTCCAAAGAAAGCCACTCCTTTCCCATCTTATTTAATTTTTACTTTCTTCACACGACTCCACTTACCATAAACCTTAGTTTTTCCAACCTGTTTGTAAGCTCTGACTCTGACATAAATCGTCTTCTTTCTCTTGAGCCCCTTTACTTTGTAAGAAGTGATCGTGTATTTTTTGCGTTTTACTTTGATCTTTTTGTATTTGAACTTCTTGAGAGTCTTTACTTTCTGTCCTTTAAAGTTTTTCTTGTAAGAATAGCTGATCTGGTATCCTGTGACCTGATCCTTATTCTTTAAGATATTGATCGTAAACGCTTTCTTTAATGCTTTGATCTTCTGGATCGCAGCTTTCTTTACAGAGACCCTGATCACAGGAGCTGCAGTTGTTGCAGTTTCTTTTTTTGCTGCAGTTGTTCCTGCTGTAGAAGAATCTTCTGTGCTTGGTCTTGTTTCTGTCGTAGCAGGTTTTGTTTCTGTTGTTGTGGAAGATGTGGTTGGTTTTGACTCTGTTGTAGCAGTTGTCTTATCTTCCGTTGTAGGTTTGCTTTCTGTTGTTGTAGTAGTAGCTGCAGTTGTTCCAGTCGTTGGCTTTGTCTCAGAAGTTGCAGAACTGCTTTCTGTTGTGCCAGTGGTTGGTTTTGTCTCCGTAGTCGTTGTTGTAGGTTTCTGATCTTCGGTTGTCGTAGGAGCTTTCTTTTCGATCACAAACGTAAAGTTTAATTCATACCCTTTGTAATCTCCCATACCGATGATCTTCATACTTGCAACACCCGGATCGATGTTATTGCTGTATTCTACCTTGTAATCTACATTTTCCTGTAATTCTTTGTCACAGTGGCTGCATCTCATATCAGGATCGATCAGGACCGTATTTCCAGTCCATTTAAATGTTCCAAGACTTTCTCCATCCTTGTGTCCTTTAGAGTAAAATCCATTCCATCCATGCTGCTTTTCGATCGTGTAGTAGAATGTTAAACTGCTTCCCTCATAATATCCTAATCCGATCACTTCAGCTTTTGCAGTTCCTGCATCAACGTTATCAGAATAAACGATCTTGTAATCTGTTTCCTCTTTTAAGACATGTCCATCGATCGGATCGATCATATCTCCAAGTTTTATGGTCTGTGCTTTTCCTGTCCATTTCAGAGTTCCAAGATTCTCTCCGTCTTTGTGATCTTTTGCAGCAAAGCTCTTGTTCTTGATCGTATAAGTAAAGCTCATCTCATGTCCTGTATAACGTCCGATTCCGATGACTTTTGCTGTTGCAACACCCGGATTGATATTGTTGCTGTATTCTACTTTGTAATCCACACCCTCAATTAAGAATGTCTGGTTGTAGTTACTGTACATCAGTCCAATGGATGGTTTCACTTCTTCTCCAGTGTAAGCATAGGATCCCATATCAGCTCCATCTGTGTAAAGGTTGTTGTGGAATCCGCTTTCTCCATCATGATCCACGATCGTGTAAGTAAAGCTTAAAGTACATCCATCATAATCATTTAATCCAATGATCTGTACGTTTGCAACACCAGGTTTTGTATTGTCTGAATAAACCAGTTTGTAATCCGTTCCTTCAGATAATACTTTTCCTGTCTTGTCTGTCACATTGCTGATCGGATATCTTACTTCACTTCCTGTATATTCTGCAGCTCCAAGATCTTCTCCGTCTTTATGATCTTCAAATGAGAATGTCTTATTCTTGATCGTATAAGTAAAGCTCTGTGTCCATCCTTCATAATTACGCGTTCCAATGACTTTTACAGTGACTTTTCCAGGTTCTGTACGGTCTCCTATGTATTCTAATTCATAATCTCTGTTTTCTGCTAATGTTTCTCCACAGTGATTACATGTCAGATTTAATTCCGGTTCTACTTCATTTCCTGTCCACTCATAAGATCCAAGATCATCTCCATCTTTGTGTCCTGTCACACTGAATCCATTCCAACCATGCTGTTTTTCGATATGGTATGTATAAGTTAAAACAGTTCCTTTTGCATCTCCGATCCCGACAACTTTGACCGTTGCAGTTCCTTCATTAATGTTGTTGGAATATTCTAACTGATAATCTTTTCCTTCGACAGCTTCTGTATCTGTATTTTCAATATAAAGCGTTCCGATATCTGCCTTGATCGCTTTTCCAGTATAACGGAATGTTCCAAGATCATCTCCATCGCTGTGTTCATTTGAATAAAATGTTTTTGGGCTTAAAGTATATTTAAAGTTTAATTCATACCCAGCATATTTATTTAATCCTGTTACTTTTAATGTTCCATCACCCGGATGATCTTTATTGGAATATTCCAGCTTATAATCTGTATCCTTTGTTAGCCATTTTCCGCAGTGTTTACAAACGATCACAACAGTTGGAAGATTTCCATTTTCTTTCCATCTAGACCATTTATAAGTTCCGATATGATCGCCGTCCTGATACGCATTATCATTAACAGCAATTCCATTCCATCCACAATCTTCTTCAATCTCAAAATTAGCGGTCCGGTCAACTCCTTCATAAGCGCCCATACCGACAATTTTGACCGTTGCAGTGCCGACATTTACATTGTTTTTATATTCCAGTTTATAATCTGTTCCTTCTTTTAATTCCTTATTGCAGTCATTACAGTAAACTTTCAGATCTGGTCTTACTTCTTTTCCTGTCCAGTTATATCCTGAATACAGATCATCAATTCGATATCCCTGTTCTCCATGCTTATGATATTCCACATTTACAGAAGTTTTAGCTGTCATTCCCTCAAAAGCACCGATTCCCTTAATTGTCACATCTACTTTTCCAGTCTTTTTGTAATCAGAGACAATGACTTCATAATCTTTATCTCTTTCTAAGTTATTATGACAATCTGCACAGGTTACATCAATGCTTTTTTTAATGTTGTCTAAAAGATTCTCTGTTTCCCACCATTCTTTATAAACGATTGTTTTCTGATCTGCTGTTACATCAATCCCTGATCCTGTCTGTGTTAATTTGCAAGTTGCTGTATGATCTCCTGCAGTTGCAGTAATGGTTGCAGATCCATGTGCATTTGCTTTTGTAGTGACCACACCATTGCCATCCACAGTTGCAAGATCTTCATTTGAACTCTTAAAAGTTACCACATCGGTACAATCATCTTCGGATAATTTTGCGATCAGATGAATTTCATGAGAAGCTCCATCACATAAGATCTTATCGGATGTTTTATTGAGAGTAAGGGATGTTGTTTTCTTTTCTGGGAGAACAGTATAAACCTGTTTTTCTCCTTTATAAATATACATCACGTACTCTTTCCAATACTGCTCAAACTCATCCTTTAAGGCAGCAGTCTTGAATTTAATTGTTTTGGTTCCTAATACTGTATCTTCTTTTCCCGCATCACTATCACCAACTGAATAAAAGCACTGATATAAAAATGCAGGAAGTTTGTTTCCATAAATATCAACTTCAAAATCTTGTTTTGGCATTGAATATACAAGATTAAAGGATTCAATACTAGCTGGTAAAATAAGTTTATGATATAATTCTTCAATTGCTGTGGAATGTCCTTCTGAATCAATGTATTGTGCATAAGCTGTTAATCCAGCATATCCAATAGCCGTTACATCATTAGAAATTTTCAGAACTCCATTATTTTTTTGTGCATCGACTTTCTGCATTTGTACTGGATATCCCAATAAAATTTTGCCTGTCAATGTTTTTTCTTCTCTTTCTCCATTTTGAGCCCCAACATATCCTTTAATCTTAGAAGAATATAATTTACCATCTTCGACATATAAATTATGGATATTGTTTTCTCTTTGAACATATTTTTCTAATCTTTCACACCCTGCAAAATTATTAGATCCAATACTAACTTTACCTGAAAAATCTGTGTTTTTTCCAATATAGACTGTCTTTAGGTTATGACATGATCCAAACACCTGAATACCGCTCATATTACTAACATTACTTAAATCCACATCCTCTAATCCAGACTGCTGAAACGTATACCATCCAGTCAATTCTTTCACATTCTTCAGATCGATATGTTTTAAAGCAGCTGTGTACTTAAATGTTTCATATCCATCAATCTTTGTCAGACTCTTGGACAGATCTACATTTGCTAATTTTGTACAGTAATAAAACGCATATTCATCTAAAGAAGTCACGCTATCGTTCATCTGCACGTTTTCAATATTGGAATAAGCAAAAGCTCCGTTCCCGATGGATGTGATGTTTTTACCAAAGACAAGCTTTTTAATACCCTTGCATGCTTTAAAAGATCCTGCTGGAATTTCTTTTAATGTATCTGGCAATGTTAAAACGTCTTTTTCTAATGCACATGGTGCAGCTGAAACCATTTCTGTTTCTTCTTTATTATAGACAATACCATCTCTAACCGAAATATACTTTGCCTTTTCAGGATTTGATAATTCATAGCCTTTAAAAACATATTTCCCTTTTAATTCCAATTCATATTTATCATCATCATATGAGGAATGCCCAAAAAAACTTCCATCAAATTTCTTTAATGTAGAAGGAATTGTCATTTTTTCTACATATCGGTCCGTAGAAGAATCCCAACATGTTTCAACACCCTCTGGAATGATCAGATGTTTCGCTTTTACATTTAATGTTGCAGCATCTGTTACTTTGTAAGTTGTGTTATTTAATGTAACCTGTGAAGGATATGTTAATTCGTCTGTAATATCATACGTAACTTCTTTGTTATTTTCTTTTTTAGGATTACCGTCTTCATATACAATTCCTTTTACATACTGAGCTGACACCTCTCCTTCAGCCGTTACTGTATATTCATATCGGATACGATGTGTTTCATCCACATACTGATCCTGAGTAAACTGATATCCAACTTCTCCCTCTTTGGCGTCTTTATTGACCGTTGCTTTTTTCAGATTACTTTCTTTTGCATTCGTATCCTCTTTGATGATTCCTTTTTTCTTTGCAAGCTTTAGTCCTTCTTCCGGACTCATTGCATTGATCTGCTGCATGATCTTTGCGCGTTCTTTCTTGTTTAATACAGTAGCTGATGATGTAATTTTCTTTGCAGCTGCTACTTTTACGGTATCTGCCATCACTGGAACTGCAGGGTAAATCCCCTGTAACGACATCATAACCGCCAATCCAAATGGCACAACTTTTCTTAATTTACGCATACTCTTTCTCCCTCCGTATGTTCAAACCTGTTTTTTGCATCAGGTTATTGAGTCTTTTTTAATCTTTACATAATAAATATGAGAGATTTTTATTTTTTTATTTTTCACATATAAAAAAATGGACTTCCAAAAACAGGAAGTCCGTGATTGTTATTATATGAGATTAATTTTACTCCCTTATGGAGTATTTTAACAGATTTTAAATGAAAAATAAATTATTTAATAAATAAAACTTTGGAGTAATTGAATAGCATATGGAATATTGAAAATCCAACAAAAAATTATGATTAAAACAAAAATTCCATAAACAATATTAAGTACAATCATGTATTTAGGATACAAAATTTTCTCATCTTGTTTTTTTGTTATTTCCATAATGAAACGCGTTAATACATAAATGAGATTTGTTAATGCAAAAGCAAGTATAATGGAAATTAAACTAATTCTATATATGCTTGCTTTTGCGATATTCTGCAATACTGATGTAGAAAAGGCAATTCCACCAGTAAAAGCCAACACGATTGATGCAAAAATACCAAGAATGGTAATATATTGCTTTTGTATATCGTCTGCTTTTTCTACTGCGTCTTCCATGTGTTCTACATTTCGTTCAATTTCTGCCAATGCATCTGAAACATTATCTAATTGCATTTGTGTTCCCACTTCTACTTGTTTTGAATAATTTAATCGAGAAATCTCCAAATTAATATGATCATACAACTTATTAATTTGCTTTTCAATATTAATTATTTTACCATTATTGTCTTTGTTCATTGGATGATACCCCTTGCGGATAATATCCATATTTTGAGATAAAACTTCAAAATCTTCAAGATCTATTTGTTTATCTATAATTGAGATCACAGAAAATATGTCTGAATAAAAATGTCGAAAGCTTTCGTTATTTCCAACATAAATACTTTCTAATTCCAAATATATCTTTTTCTTTTCTTTTGTTGAATGCAACTCCGTTTGAGATGACGATAGTTTTAATAACAAATTTTTGAATTTTTCTCGTTTTTCCTCATATTTTTCTATATTCACTTTTTTACCCTTTTGTTTTAATCAATTCTTTAGGAATAATTCTTTTATCCCCTAACCCATTCCTATATGTGATATACCAAGGCTTTCCTTTCGCATGTGTTTCATAAACCAAATCCCATGGATATTTTTCACGTTTATCTTCTATAATTGGATCCATTTTTTTAGTGTCATCTACATCTATAACAATATCATATTTTAAAGTAATTGTAGTAGATCCATGGCCACAAAACAGAAAATAAATATCTGGAACTACTGGGCCAAACTTCCACGCATACATATCATCTGAAAATAGTGGGCATCCATATTTTACAAGATACTCTTTTTGTAAATAATACAATATCTTTTGTAATTGCAGATTACTGATTGCTTTTTTCTCACAGGTACATTTATTGATAATGTATTTTGCAATATCTAATGCTTTATATACTTTACTATTCATAATATAAACTCCTTTCTCTATATAATTTGAGAAGGCATGCCTCTTTTATTTTATTATATTCTACTTCTTAAAATAACACAATATTTTCTTCATTATAAATATGAGATTTTTAAACCAATTATTTTTTCATATATAAGATCTTTCACACAAAAAAAAGAACAGACTCAATTAAGAATCTGCCCTTTTGTTTTTTAGCTATGTATAAGTTTTATTTGACCTTCATAGCCAGTATATTCATTTTGCATTGTACTATGATTCGTTTTAAATCCTTCCGGATGAATAAATTCTCGAATCTTTCCATCTAGCTTACCGTATTTATAAGCATCCTTACCTACGCTCCAGTCTTTGTAAATACCGCTGTTATTTTTAAAGTTGTTGGTTCGTAAGTTGACACTTTCATCCTGTCCCTGTGTCTGATTTGCTACAGAACCTGTGACAGTAACACCTTTGATCGTAGAAGCATTTCCATCATACTTCACTGTGTAAAGCTGAATCCATTTTGCATATAAAGTAACTGTCTGACCATTTTGATCATGATAATATGCATCACCCGGATTATAAAATGTTCCGGATCCGTCTTTTCCAGTTGTCCATCCTAAGAACTTATATTCATTTCTTGTAGGAACTTTCGTAGCTACATTCATACTCTGTCCATAAGTCTTCTTCTGGTCATTTGGAACGCTGTTCTGATCTCCACCATTTGCATCATAATGTACGGTATGAACCCAAGGAGTCCATATTGCATATAATGTAACGGTTCCACCATTCTGATCATGATTGTAATTGCCTTTCACTTCATAGGATGTACCAGTTCCATCAGCTTTGGTGTTCCATCTTACGAAATTATATCCGTGTCTGGTTGGCTTTTTATCACTCAGAATCATTGCCTGATCAAATGTCTTTGTCTGATCGGTTGGAACACTGTTCTGATCTCCACCATTTGCATTATAATGAACGGTATGTTTCCAAGCTGTCCATTGAGCATATAATGTAACTGTATTACCATTTTGATCGTGTTTATACTCAGCACCAGATGCATAAGCAGTTTCTTTTCCATCTTTTTGTGTATTCCATCCATTAAAGATGTATCCATTTCTTGATGGCTTTGTACTGCTGATCATAAGCTTTTCATCAAATGTCTTTGTTTGATTACCTGGCATATTTGTTACCGTCTGGCTAGAAGAACTTGGATCAACATTTTTGTCATATGTGACAGTGTGTTTCCATGGTGTCCATTGAGCATATAATGTGACAGTTCCACCATTTTGATCATGTTTATATGCAGCACCGGATGCATAAGCAGTTCCTTTTCCATCTTTTTGTGTATTCCATCCATTAAAGATATATCCATTTCTTGATGGCTTTGTACTGCTGATCGTCTTTGTTATATCAAAAGTTTTCGTATCATCTTCTGGCATATTTGCAACGGTCTGACTAGATGAACTAGCAGGAACATTCTTATCATAATGAATGGTATGTTTCCATGCCGTCCATTTTGCTTTCAATGTGATCACAGATCCCTTTACATCAGGATCATAAGATAATGTAGCTCCCGGCTGATAATCAACTGCTTTTCCATTGATCTGAGCCTGCCACCCATTGAAGATATAACCATTTCTGCTTGGCTTATTACTACTTAAAGTCAGATTAACTTCTTCTGTTTTTGTTTGATCTGCTGGCATATTGCTGACAGTCTGACTAGAAGAATTAGCAGGTACATTCTTATCATATCTCACAGTGTATTTCCATGGTGTCCATACTGCATATAAAGTAACAGTTCCACCATCACTGTCTCTATTGTAAGAATATTGACTACCTGGCTGATAAGCAGTTCCTGTTCCATCCTTATTTGTTGTCCATTTTACAAATGTATAACCGATTCTGGTTGGAACATTAGACTGCAGAGTCAGATTCTGATCATAGATCTTTGTCTGATTTCCTGGCATGTTTTTTACATCTGTCTTCTTAGAGTCTGCTGGAACATTTTTGTCATATGTGACAGTGTGTTTCCAAGCGGTCCATTTTGCATATAAAGTAACAGTTCCACCATTCTGATCATTTTTATATTCAGCACCCGGCTGATATACAACATTTCCATTTGCTGATGTACTCCATCCAGCAAAATTATAACCTTTTCTGGTTGGTTTATTGCTGCTGATCATCAGTTTTTCATCAAATGTCTTTGTCTGATCATTTGGCATGTTGCTAACAGTTGTTGTACCTGTTGGAGCATTTGTTGGAATATTACTGTTATAATGAACCGTATGTTTCCAAGGTGTCCACACTGCATATAATGTGATACTTGCTCCATTGGAATCAAGATCTTTTGTGAACTTAGATCCCGGTTTATATTCCACAGAACCATTTGCTGATGTACTCCATCCAGCGAATATATAACCATTTCTCTTAGGAGTCATACTACTTAAAGTAACATCGATCTCCTGCGTCTTTGTTTGAGCTGCTGGCATATCTGTTACCGTCTTACTAGAAGACGTAGATTTTACATTCTGATCATACTTGATATTGTATGTCCAAGGAGTCCATTTTGCATATAGATTTACGGTTCCACCATTCTGATCTGCTGCATAATTACTTCCAGGATCATACTTTGTTCCAGTACCATTTGACTGAGTATACCATCCTGCAAAAGTATAACCTTTTCTGGTTGGGACAAGATTACTGATCGTCATAAGCTGTCCAAATGTTTTTGTCTGATCGACTGGCATATTGAATACTGTCTGACTAGTAGAACTTGTTGGAACATTTTTATTATAATGAAGAACATGTTTCCATGGTGTCCATTTTGCATATAATGTTACCGTTCCACCATCCTGATCATGTGTATATGTAGCACCAGCCGCATAAGCTGTACCATTTCCATCTGCCTGAGTATTCCATCCTAAGAATGTATAACCATTTCTAGTAGGAACACCAGAGCTTAATTTGATATCAACATTAGCTGTTTTACTCTGAGATGCAGGAATTCCTTTTACAGAAGTATCATTTTTTGCATTTGCATCATAGACAACCTGATGCTTCCATGGTTTCCATTGTGCTGTTAATGTGAAGTTACCTTCACCCATTGTTCCTTCTGCTTCTGTACCAATACCTTCAACTCCTGTTGTAGTATCAACAATACCAAATTCATACGTCAGAAGAAGTCTTGTTGCTTTTGCTCCTGATGGAATTTCTACACTGATTTCAAAAGTTGCATCATCGATATCAGATTTTGGAGTAATCTCAAATGATGGTCTACACGAAGTACCATTTGATGAAATTTTCGTACAATCGCTTTCATTTACTTTTTGATTACTGTTCGAACGTAATCTTAAATTAACATTTGCTGCGATACTATTTCCAGAAGAATCTGTTAATCCTCTAACTCCAAGTCCTCCCATTACTTTATACGTATGTCCAGCTTTTAATTTCATTTTTCCAGATTGCACCGTATTGTATTTTGATGTAGAACTTGTATTTTGAACATTGTTCCAAATAGCTCCATCAACATATAATGCTTGAGAACTATTTTGATCATATCCACTTTCATAGGTTCCGGTTTGTTCTTTATGTTTTGAAGTAACCATTGCTCCTGATTTATTTGCTGTAAAATCTGTTGGAGCATCTCCATTTAAAGTATTTGGTGTCCATCCTAAGAAATTATTTTTTTCTTTAGTAGGAATTCCGATATTAAATTTATCTCTTGCATATTTTACGATGCTGAAATCTTTTAAAGAATTATATGTTCCATCATTTAATGTACCACCATTAAGTTTTACATTGATATTATATTTTTCTTTTTCCCATTGAGCGTATAAAGTAACATTTCCACCATCCTGATTCACATCATAAAGATTACCAGGCTGATATGTTTTTCCACTTCCATCCTCTTTTGTATTCCATCCTAAGAATTTACATCCTTTTTTGACTGGAGTTGCAGAGTTGATATAGATATTGTTGTTTGCGTATTTTTCTCTGGTTGGGAAATAAACTTGTGAATAGTTAACTAATTTAAACTTCTGAGAAGCTGTTCCATTTGGAGTATACTGTTGAAGTACAACACCATCTGCATCTTCGCCATTTGTAATATCCAACACCTTATTTGTCATTTTATTATAGATATTTACATATCCATCTCCTGTGTCTTTGAAATACCAAAGAAAATCAGAATTATCTTCGTTATTAGCATCATATTGTTTCCATAATTCAACTGGCTTTCCGCTTAGATCATCAGGTCCATCTCCCGATAAATTCAACGCCTTTCCATTAAAATTATTAATGATGTAATAATAAGGTGTATTTTTATACCGTTCAAATGTCCAAAGAGTCTGTTTCGAATCAGAAGAATATCCATTCCAAGTAAGCACATCAGTTGCATTATTTAAATTCAACTGTCCATTTGTTCTTTGATGAAGATATCTTGAAGTATTTAACCCTGATTGAATAAAATATGCTCCGTTATCAACAATTTTATAGTTATTCGGATTATCAGTTGATTTTACGCTACCTAAAGATCCACCCTGTGCATCATAAGACAATGTAGAGTGTAATGGAATCCAACGAGCTGTTAAAGTAATATCACTATCTCCCATAGCGATCTTAGTCATTGAAATATCATTTCCTGTGGTTTCATCTGTGATCTTCAATCCTTGTAGCCAGAAGCTTATATTTCCTGTCAATCCTTTTAGATCACTTGTCCAAATTTCAAATCTTGCATCACTGGTCGTTGTATCAAAAGTACGTTTTATACTAAATTTAACCCATTTACCAGTCCATCCTTCTGATATTCCCCACATACAATGCTTCCAATCATTGGAAGAATCTCCATGATAAAAGTTCAATCTAAAATCTCCGCCACTAGGTCTTTCAGAAATCCAAACTTCTCCGCTAATTTCATAAGTATGTCCTGCTTCTGCTGTATATGTTGGAAATGAAATGTAATTATAATTGTCTGTTGCCGAGTCAATTCCACGCCATACATGATTCGTTCGATAATATCCACCATCAGGGGCTTCGTTATAAGTTATAGCTCCATCATAGCTTCTGGAATATGTTCCAACATTTTCTCCATGACTTGTTGTCCATCCTGTATTGGATGCATAAGACTGATAACTTTCATTTGATTTCTCATATCCACCAAATTTATATCCTGGTCTAGTTGGGGAATCAATTGTCCACGATGATCCAGGTGCTGCATTATTGATTGTTGTAATACCACTACTACCTTTATAAGTTCCACCATTTGGATCAATGGATAAGGTCGATCCAGAAGTATATTGTAATACAACACTTGCTGTACTTGAACCGATCGTCCCAGAAAGTCCTGGTGTGATTCCTCGGTATTTCTTTCCACTTGCGGTTTTAATATCTCTGATCTCCCATTTCGTGCCTGCTGGATATGCTTGCCAAAAATCGGTGATATCATCTCCTACACAGGTACCGTTTATATAGACGTCGCAAGAACCTAATCCATCTAAGTTTCCCTGCCATACTCCGTCTAATTCTCCATTAACATCGAGATAATATGTCGGAGTATCAAATTTTAAATAAACTGATCGATAACCGCACATGCTACCAGATGCTGATCCTGAATACACTCCATTATAGACTTTTCCATTTGTTGCTTTAATATCCTTGATTTCATAGGATGTTCCATCAGCGATATCATCTCTATAGAAATCCGCCACATCATTTGCGACACAACTTCCATTTAAATAAACATCAAATGTTCCATATCCTGTAGTACCGCCTGAATCACTTCCATCCAGACGTCCATTGACATCTAATGTTCTTTTGGGTTTTTTATAAGTCAAAGTCAACTTTGTTCCACGATAACGATAATTATTATATGTTCTAACACCAAACATACCAGTATTGATCTGAACATTAATACCACCTGCTTCTGGAGTATCTGAATGAACAGTGCCTGTAGTGTCCAATGTTTGACTACCATTATTTGCTGCCGAATAGGTATCTGTATTAAATCGGATTGGAGTTCCTAAATTTGGGATGTCATAATCTCTACCACTATAGTTATAATGTGCATGAACAGTAAATCCCATTGAGAAGTTCATGATAAAATAACTTGTCTCATTTGTTATTTTACCTTTATTGCTTCCCGCAGTACGTTTTGCTCTAACCTTAACATCATCTTTTCGTGTTGTTACCGTTGTTTGATTTAATGACAAATTGTGATTATTGGGACTACAAGATAAACTACAATTCCACGTTGTTTCTTTATCTCTTAGAACTCCATATAATTTAGAGTCTTTGTTTCCATAACTACTGCTACGTCCAGAAACGCTAACTTTACCTGTGGTTGTTGCCCCACCTTCATCGACTAATTGAACATAGAAATAAGAGCCTGAATTATATCCCAGATTATCTCCATCTTTATCTCTGTGATCATATGTTTTTAATGAAGAGCCTTCTGTAATATTAAAATCATTACTAGTCTTTTTCATTTGTTCTGTTGCTTCTTCTTGGTCTGTTTTTGTTTCTTCTTTCAATCCTAAAGAAAGACGGATTTTATTTTTATCACGATCTTCTTTTAATGCAAAAAGATAAGCTTTCATCGCTTTTACATAATCAGAACAAGTCTTTTGTATCTTCTTATTATAAGGTGATGTCGTATTTTCCAGATATTCATTCAGGTCTTTCTGATACATATCCTTATCACCAACATAATAAATATTAATATCAAGAAGCAATTGTTTTTCGATCTTTTCAATCTCTTCATCTTTTAGATCAACATTACATTCATCTAAGAACTGAAAATATTGAAACAGATAAGAATAGAAATCTTCCGTTGTGATATCATAATCTGCATAAAGATATACAGATTTGTACATTAAAAGCTCTGCGATCTCATATTTTTCTTCGGTTGTGCCACTCATCAGAAATTTGATCTCATCGAGTGTTAATTTCGAATAAAATGTAAAATCATCGATCTCAAAAATTCTCTGTAGAATATCCTGATAAGAATATTTTTTATTTTGAATCATTTCCTTTAGATCTTCCTGTGCTTTTTTACTGGAAAGCTTTCTTCCTGGTTCCTTTTTATTATCAGGCTTTTCAATCTTAACTTCCGGTTGCACATCAGAGCTGCCATTTGTCGTAACCTTGATACCGTCAGTCTCTGTTGTTTTACTGCCTTCCGCCTCGTTTTTTTTGTCATTTTCTCGCAACGTCAGAGTCGAAGATTCTGCGCTACTAAACTCTTCTTCCTTTTTCCGCTTTGCAGCTGCTGTTGTTACTTCTTCAGCATAAACTGGCACTGCATAAGAAAATCCGGAAGAAGCAGTCATAAAGAGTGCCAGAACACCAGTCGTAACGCGTTTAAAATACGTTGATTGTATCTTATCAAACATCGCGATCACTTCTCCTTTCTTTATTTAATTTTCAAGGTTCGCGGACTAGATCACACTGCAGATCGGACTCAGCGGCTCCGCAACAACGCAATCTTTATCATCCAATATAAATATGAGAGATTTGAAAAAAAATAATTGTATGAAAACACAATTTCTTCAAATTTCTCTCGGTTTAAATATGAGTTTTTTAATTTTTTTTAATTTTCACATATAAAAAAAAACAGCAGCCATATTTCAGGCTGCCATCTATGATCATTTTTTGCTTTGATTTTTAATCCATTTTTTCAATTCTTCTTTCATCCCATCTTTTTCTTCTTCAATGATTTCTTCAACAACTGATGTTACAACATCGTCAAAAATTTTATTACAGATTTTTCTTTTTAATAAAATAAGTTTACAAACAATTAAAATCATAAGTCCAATTGTATCTGATAAAATAAGCAATAATCCCTCAGAAATATAATCACAGACATAATCAATAATCGTCTTTCTGCTTTCATTCTTTTCATTATCATTCTTCGCATACTGCGATGCGTCAATTAAATATTCTCGTACAATATTTATATTGAAAGACATTGTTATTGGTTCCTTTTCTGATGCAGTAGAACATGCATTACATTCTTTAGGATTTTGAGATACCCTTCTTCTACAAATATGCTCAGTAGGTGTATCATTTGCTGTTACATAAACATAGTTGTTGTTACATACTGGAAATCCAGTTAATATTCCTCCGACTAATGTCAACAGACTAAACATAAACCACCAGATTTTTTTTAAAAATTTCTTAATTTTTTTATCCATGATAAACATCTCCTTCTTTAAATTAAAATTTTTCTCCACAAGAAAATAATCCTACTTTCTCTCATCCTCATTATGCTGCATTGAGAATATGATATTTTTGATCCACCATAATTTACTTTTTTATTCCTCCTCTCAACAACAAAAAAAGCCCCTGGATTTCTCCAGAAGCTCTAACTAATTATATCTTTAGGTACAAAAAAAAGGAGAACTGATATAATTCTCCTTTTACAATATTTATCTTATCAATGTATCACGAAAAAGTCAACCAGAAACACGTCATATTTGCCTTTTGTCATATACCTAGTGGCAACTATGCGATTTGAGAAAATTAAAATGATGATGTTGCATTTTCAGTAGTTTATTACACAAAAAAAAGACTCAGAATTAACTCCAAGTCTATTTTCCATACCAAATTACACTGCTCTTTAATTTCAAGCATTATTTTTTCTCCCCTCCTTCATGATCTTCTAATATCTTTTTGCATATTCCTTCACGAAGTGTTAGGCCATCACATATTTTTGTCTTTTTATCCAAATTTAAAATTCCGTAAATTCCAGCAACCATAATTAATTGAGAATAAATAGGAATCCAACAAATAAAGAAGTTCTTAATTCCTGATATAATTCCTTTGTGTACTTCTTGATATATAATTTCTTTCATATTTGGATCACCGTAATCATAGTCCAGCATTATTTTGTTCATGTAATATCCTGTCAAAGTATCAAAAATCACAGTAAATACCTGCACTGATAAAACAAAACTCACAATATCCATATCTCTTATTCCTCCTCAAAATCATCTTTCATCATTTACACGATCAGTTCTCGAATGGACATGTGATACCTCCCCGAACGACAATGTCGGACGGGGCTTCCAAACCTTTAGAGTTCGAAGTTCCATTATCTACCGATACAGCCGAAACTTAGTACATCCTTCCCGCAGGAAGAACAACCACATCCCGGTCAGCGATAGACAGGTGCGGGGGTATCGCCGCCACGGACAGGAACTTTTGCCTTTTCCGTGACACCAGGTCCTTGACAGACTCTGGATTTCGTTAACAGTTCCATTTATGCTCAGGCCGCCACTGGCAGACCGTTGCTAACAAGTGTTCGTAATATACATAAAGTACGCTGTGGGGTCGCTGGTAATCCTTCGATTCCAAGTAACTGATATTCTCTCAGGAAGAATCTTGCTCCGATGTTCTGTGCTGCGGACAGATCACAGTTATAGATCTTCCCATTCTGGAACGTGCACAGACTGTAATTGTAAACTTTCCGTCCATGTTCGTAATGATAGATACTGTGCCGATCCACGACTCCTGATCCATCAAACGCATACTTGGAAGTTCCCCATGCACAGACACGGGACAGCCGCATTCCCATACGGTGTGCCTGCAGTTCCACACGATGCTGAACATCGTTCTTCCGCCACAGATGGATTCTTTCCCGATATCTTTTTCCACGGATCTTTCCTTTGGAATCCAGATGTTCGAATACGATACAATCCACACTGTATAACACAGCGACATCCATCAATGCTTTTGTTGTCTGAATGGATAACCGCCGGTTTGCATCTTTGATCCAGCGATAGACACAATGACTCTTCTTTCCTGCCTGCTGACACATCCGCTTCCTGTTGATCATGTGATTGAGACGGTCTTCTTCACATGGAAGGTGGATCACACCTTTCGCATGGACAGTACCATCTGCTTCCATGACACACCACGATGCTGCGGCATTGATCCCAAGATCAACAGCAAGGATCCGGTAAGCAAGTTTATCCTCATCCTGAACCAGTTCTCTGATCTCCTCAAATGTAAAACGGATCTGATACCGACCACGGACTTTATCTACGATCGGAGACAGCATCTTTCGCGTTTTGCTGAGACGACTGATCTGTTTCGCATCGGAAGGACTGATCTGGAAATAATACCAGTTCCATGTCTTACCGTTATATAACTTTAATCCGATCTGACCATCTGCCAGACAGGACATCTTCCGTTCCTGATCGTAAAACGTCAGTTCATAACGGGATGGCAAGCCAAGCTTTGGTTCCGCTCCACGTTCCATTGGTGGAGTTTCTTCCCAGTTCTTATGATTGGAACGATAAGATTTTACCATTCCAAATGCATCCGCAATGATCGCTCTTCTAGTATAACCCGGCATCTTCGGAAATCTGAGATCAAACTCCGGATACTTCGGAGCAGCCGTTTTTGTTCGGTGCACTAACGTATCGATCAGACGTTTTCTCAGTTTCGACTCCACACTCATGATCGTATCCCATTCTTTCGAGATCACGGAGACACAGAACTTCAATGCTTCCAAACAGATCAGGGAAGTCTGACGCATCAGTCGGCTGTCTACCGCGCGTTCTCTTGCGATGTTCAATTTTTCGGTTGTTTTATCCTGCGTGACGTCCAGTTGTTTCTGGATCTTGACCGTATAGCAGGTCTTGATACCTAAACCCATTTCGTGACTCCTTTCGACTGATTTCTAATATAAATATGAGAGATTTCATGATTTATATTTTTCACATATAAGATTCTTGAAAACTCCGAACTCTAACAAGAAAAACTCCCGATTCGTTTCGAGAGTTTCTTTTATCTTAGTCTCCGACAGTCATGCTTTCACCGGTTCCCGGACCCCGAGCGACTGTGTCGGACTGAGGTTTGCGCATGATTTTCCATCATCTTCTTCATTGTCACTATAAGAACCTTTGATATGCTCCCGATCATCTAAGAAGATAGTGATGAATGAAAGAAACAGCGCATATAATTGTCCAATGATTGGAAGAATACTTAAGATCATTGTAATCCCTGCAACCATAAAAGACCTCTTTTCAAAAAAAACGCATCACATCTTCTTTTGTATCCGGATCATCAATTAATAATCGTTGTAAATATGATTCCGTTAAGGATGTGTAGAATATGGTTCCCATGATGACAAGATTCATTGCATATATGATTTTTTCTATCACAATCCCACACTCCTTTTGCTACTTCATAATCTTTCTTGTCTTAGGCTTCTTTGTCACATCTGATAAAGACTTTTTGCTGACTACCTCAATATGATCTTCCATATTCTTTATAACCAGCCAGTTCTCAGGAACCAGTCCTGCTTCTTTTAGCATCATTTTCTGTTCTCTTGTTGGTTTCTTTCCATGTTTCATATGAAAACTCCTTTCAAATTTCTTCTATAGTAAATATGCAAGATTTTCCGAAAGATATTTTTCACATATAAGATTTTAGAGCCGATCCTGGCATATTCATTCATAGACAGTCTTGACAGCGATTCCATGTTAGCTTTTTTTTGATAAATTTTTATATATGAAAAATATTTATTTTTAAATCTCTCATATTTAAAATGTAGAAGAAAAAAATAAAAATCCGAACATCCTCCTAAACGAGAACATCCGGATGCTAGGTTTAAGTTGTTTTTCTTCTGACTACTGATCTTTTTCAGGATCAGTGTATATGTTTACTTGGATATCACAATTGGTATTATCGTGGATATCCGCATATTTTAAAACATCTGAAAGTTTTTCATCGGATCTTTCAGAAATATTGTCTTGAGTCGGTGTCTTGTCCACATCGGCTCTTTTCTTGTTTTTATATTTTTCGATGATACAGTTAACTGCAAGTGCAACTGCACAACTGATCACGCCACTGATTAACATTTCCGCTATTTTTTCTGCTGTTATGAATTCTTTCATCGCGAATTCTCCTTTCTGTGGAGCATCCGGATTTATTTTCTCAATTCAAATATGCGATATGAGAAAATTAATATGATGATATTGTATTTTCAGCAGTTTGCAGCACAAAAAAAAAGACTCAGAATCATTTCTAAGTCTAATTTTTCATATGAAATTACACTACTTACAAACTCGTGACTTATTCTTCTACAACGCCTGTTTTCTCACATGAAACAGTTCTTGTTTTTCCACTTGGGATCTTATATGTTTCAACAACTTTGACTGAAAGAATTCCTTTCGTGTGATCGCATTCTGTGATCTCAACTTTCAGTTTGCTATCTGCTGTCATCTGATTTTTTAAATGCTGCTGGAATCCTTTTGCCATTGCATCATCTGTAGAATATTTGTTGTTTCTGCAACTTTGGATCGTTGCGTCAACTGCATTGCTTGTATTTGTTGTCAACTCATCCTGACGGACGGATGTTGCAGTCGTTGCCTGCATGATATAAACAGAAAACACCATGATCAGGCATACGATAAATCCTGTGATCGCACCTTTCATAATTTTATATCTCCTTTCTGAAATGTGTTTCCTTCTATTATAAATATGAGAGATTTGATATTTTTTATGGGAAAGAAAAAAGCACCATAACTTCTGCTATGATGCTCTTCTATATTCACAGACTTTTTGAGGTGTACCAAAACAGTTTTTGTAAATGGTTACTGTCTGTATTTTTATTACATGATTAGTTTGCCTGCTGTAGCTCCTGATCTTGTGAAGAATGTGCTTAATGTATCAGTTAAAGCTTTCTGGAACTGTGGTGTAAATGTTGCAGCCACAAATGCTGCTAATGCTAATACAATGATTACTGAAACGATGATTCTACCATAATTGTCTAAAAATTCTCCCATGATTTATATTTCCTTTCTTACGTTTAAAATTCTTTTTGTTCTTTGTTTTACTGCTGTTTTCTTACATGATCAGAGATCCTGTAGCTCCTGATTTTGCGAAGAATGTGCTTAATGTATCAGTTAAAGCTTTCTGGAACTGTGGTGTAAATGTTGCAGCCACAAATGCTGCTAATGCTAATACAATGATTACTGAAACGATGATTCTACCATAATTGTCTAAAAATTCTCCCATGATTTATATTTCCTTTCTTACGTTTAAAATTCTTTTTTGTTCTTTGTTTTACTGCTGTTTTCTTACATGATCAGAGATCCTACAGCTCCTGACTTTGTGAAGAAAGTCTTAAGTGTATTTGTGATCGCTGTCTGGAACTGTGGTGTAAATGTCGCAGCCACAAATCCTGCTAAAGCTAACACGATAATGACGGATACAATGATTCGTCCATAATTGTCTAGAAACTCACCCATAATTTGGCTACCTCCTTTTTATTTTTTTAGGGACCATTTCTGGTCTTTGAAAAAACTTCTAAAGTCTTTGAATTAGAAGACTTTTCAAAAAGCAGAAACCTTATTTTTCTATATTTGTTGTTTATTTACATTTAAAGATCAAAAAAATATATGATTTTTCCATGCCTTTTTAATTTTCATTCATTACAAATATGAGATTTTTCAAGAAAAATAACTGTCACTTTTCTCTTACACTTTAAATATGAGAGATTTGAAAAAAAATCTGACGCACTTCTTTTGAGAAAGAACTTGTTTTACAAACAACCTTGCATTTTTCTTTTTCTTTTCAAGGAAACAAGTCATTTCAAAAGAACCACTATTTTTCTTCTCACTTTAAATATGATAGATTTGAGAAAAAAAATGACGTTGTAGTTTTTCATCAAATTTTGTTTTACCAAGAACTGCGAACACTCATAATGAGAACTTTTCACGATGAAATTACTACTTTTATCTCTTATATCTTAAATATGAGAGATTTGAAAAAAAATCTGAGGCACTTCTCTGCTTTCAACTCCATTTTTCTCTTCATTTTAAATATGAGATTTTTGAGAAAAAAAATGACACTGTAAAATGGAATGAGAAAAACAGCCACCATTTCTGATGACTGCTTCTTCTTAATCATTATTGACTTCTGCTGCCTGCTTGATCTGATATTCTCTTTCAAACTGGAATAAAGGCACTTTCACCTTATATGTTAAAACTGTTGTGTAAGTTGTTGTATCTCCGCTTGCTGCAGATGTAACTGTTAATCGATATCCTGATGCTGTTGCATCACTTTTACATCGATCAACTACTTCGTTTGCAAATTCTGCACTTTCCATGCGATTGATCGCAGAAGAACAAAACTGTTTTGCATTTCCAGTATTCATGTCTACTTGTTGGTTAAACATACCAAGTAACACCAAAAGAGAAATCAAAATTGCGCATACGAAGGTTTCTATTGCTAATCTCATAAAATCCCTCCCCTTTACAAAGCATAGCCTTCTAAAGCATGTGTTTGATCGATTCCAAGGATCATTACTTTAGAATGATATGTTAATGTTACTTTGTATCTGGAAGAATTTTCATAAAAACCATCGTTTGAGATTTTTAATGTATATCCTTCTTTTGTAGCATCACTAATACAATGACTGATAACATCAGAATCAAAGTTACTAGCTTCTATTTGATGAATCACTTCTTCATGATATTCTCTGGCATTTTTTGTTGTTAAACTTGCCACAGAATAATTCATCCCGATAAAAAAAGCAAACATGATAATGATAATACTGACCGCTAGGTTCATTGGTGATTTCAAATTGATCGCTCCTTTCTTATATGATCACAGCAGCAAGGATATATGATAACATTGTTGCCATGAAATTATTTCCAATATGTAGCATGCATCCATATCGAATGTCTTTTTTCTTATAATAAATAAAGCCAAAGACCAATCCTGTGATAAATGCGGAAACCTTTTGTGCCGGAATCGGATGTAATATTCCAAAAAATATACTTGTAAGAATGATCGTGATCACCTGCCATACTTTATGATCAGATAGGCCTGACAATCCCTCTTGAAAAAGTCCACGGAATAAAAATTCTTCTGTTAATGGTCCAAGGATCACTGCGATCGGAACATACAACCATGGCGACATTACATCCTGTCCATTTAACATTGCCGGCATTGTCCACCCAAATAATGCCTCTATAAACGTTAAAAGAAGCGTCATAAGAATACTCTGTACCGCCCATAATCCAATTCCACAAAAGAAAAATTTTATATATGAAAATTTATGCTTGATCAGATCCCTTAAGCTTTCATCGAGCAGAAAATATCCTACGATCATTGCAATGCACAGGATTGCTTTCGAAACGCCTAATGGCATAAAAGTGATCGATCTTGGTAAATATTTGTATAATAAGATGCCAACAGTTCCAATTAAAATCTTCTTCATATTTTCTCCATTCCAAAACTAAGCTGTACGCCCAGTTACTAATAATTTCATTCTTTTTTCTGCTTTATAGCCTCGACTGTTTGTAACTTTATAAATAATGTTGTAATAACGATAATTTGCATTGACTGATATTGTGTTTCCTGTAGTTCCTAATTTAGAAATCGTTGTTCTTCCATTTCTATCTACTTGTTCCACTTTGATATTAACTTTGTTGGATGCGATTGTTCCATCTTTTCTATCTGTCACAGTTACATTGTTTCGTGCATTATAAGTTGTCCCAGGTTTCATTTTAACAGTCTTATTTCCACTTTTTAATGTAATGGTTGGTAAAGGTGATTTTGCCTGAAACTCCTGATTTCCTGATAAATGGCCAGTATCCTTATAAATACCATTACTTTTCCAGGTATTAAATAAAAATCCACTCAGTAGTCCAATGATAAAAATTCCAACCACAGCAGTGATTACAATCTTCCCGTATTCTTCCATAAGATTATGCATTCTTCAAGTCCTCCTTTCTTATGCCAATGAATTAATAAACTCTGGACCGTATTCTACAAAATACTGTACGATCATTCCGAATAATCCCATAACGATCAACCCAAAGATCACATAAAGGATGACCATTCCATATTCATCTAAAAATTCACCCATAATATTTTTCCCTTTAGATCATCCCTATGACTTTGATGAATGCAGCACAGATTCCAATTCCCAAAATAACAAGAACTACGATCTCTCCATATTCTTCGATCAAATCACCCATAGCAATGTCCCCTTTCTTTTAAAATTTGAAGTAGAAAAACTCCTCATTTTAAATATGAGAGTTAAGAAAAAAAATATGGAACTGTATATTATGTTGTAAAAATGGGTAATTGCCCTGCCCATAAAGGGGCGTGGTTTCAACCACGAAAAGCATAGGACCAGTACGATTGATGTATTTTGTCCGTATTGGTCTTTTATTTTTTTTATATGTGAGAAATATTGCTTTTCAAATCTCTCATATTTATAGTGAGAACAAAAAAAAATCCGAACGATCCCTGAAATGAGAACGTCCGAATGTTTGTTCAATTGTTACTTTTGTAATCGGTCTTTATTTATGGCTGATCACAATGATTATGATCATTTGTTTTTGGGTTGAAATGATCATTATCATAATTTCATATGAATGATTTTCCTGACGGTATTCATTCATAAAACTTAGAGTCTGTGTTCCTGCACAGGCTCTTTTCCTTTGTCTGAAATTTATCCATTTCTTTCATGTTTTCTGCAGCTTGTTTTTTAACATCTGCCATAGTTTTCTACCGATTTTCAGTAGTTTATTACACAAAAAAAAGACTCAGAATCTTTTCCAAGTCTAATTTTTTTCAAAAATATGCTATTCTTAAATGTATATCTACTGCAATTTTCCCATCATCTGGAACAGGAACATGATAAGTAATCCCATATCCAAAAAGATCTTTGCGGTAGAAGTTAACATTGGAAGCCATGTGATCTGTTTTACCAATTTTACCTTATCTGCATCTTTCAGGCGCTCTGCTTTTTCAATTAAAGCATTGTTTCTTACGATCAGACTGTTAATCTGTGTTTCTGCATCATCACTTCCTACTTCGTTTAAAGAATATAACATCTTAACAATGGAATGAATATCTGGTACTTCCAGATCTTCTAGGAAATGTTGATATGGTAAAATTCCAGTTGGATCTTTTTCAATCTCATCCAGTAGTTTGTAAATTTCATTACGAAATACATATGGAGCATTTGGTGCAGAATTTCTTAAAGACATATAGACATTGTCTGTCTGTAGGTCTAATGCAATTCCACGAATCCATCCCGGAAATTCTTTTTCGCATTCTTTGATCAAACGCTTCTTTGCAGCATTTCCATTTCCTGTTGGAACAAAGAAGATGACGATCGCTAAAACAATTCCACCAATGATAAAGATCTTGCTTGACTGCCATAAACCAAAGATAATCACTGGTCCACTACATATAAATGTGGCAAAAACACTCTGCATGATCTCTTTTCCTACATTTCGTTCTTTACGGAAATTTTTCCAGTCTTTGTCAATCTGCTTTTCATTTGTATCATGTATATCTTCCAGCCAACTACCAGTTAATTTCTTCTGTACAAAAGCAAACAGCAGTATCATAACTCCTAAGACCAAAAAGGAACCGATCTGATATGCTTCCATCTTAAGAATCGGAGACATGGATTTATTCCGAGAGAACAAAATCACTGTTGTTGCTGTGATCATAACTCCCATAACCAGAGAAATGATGATACTGTTTTTTACTACTTTACGATCTTTCTGGAAAGAATATGTACGTTCTGTCCAACTATGGATATCATCTAAGATAATATTCAATGTAGACTGATATTTTCCACCTTGACGTTCTACTTTGATCAGAAAGTCATGTAAAATTTTCATTCTTTCACATCCATATTCGTTTTCGATCGGTAGTAAAGCATCTTCATAAGAGTCTCCACGATTGATTGCTTCGATTGCCTGATTTAAGCATTCAGCCATTTTTCCATCAGATAACGATAATACATCCCGCAAGCTTTCTAAGATCTTTGGTTTTCTTTTAAAAGAATAGATCATCTGTTCCATATAGTCTACAGACTGTCGAAAGCGCTTCTGTTCATACAAGAATCGAAACTGATCGACAATGATCACAGGCAAAGAAAAACAAAAGATCACGATCAGAATCGCCATATATTTTGGTGTCAGCTGAAAGAATCTGCAAACTGCAACAACGACAGCCAAACTCAGGAATAAAGTGATCAGATAAGATTTCAGAGAATACTGATAACCATACCCAATGATCTCTGTTTCCATTTCTTTTGGATTCAAGTATTGTAAAAAACCTTTTTGTTTTTTATGTTTTTTAGGCTTTTCACCTTTTGTACGGCGTGATTTTGATTGATTATTTTGCGCTTTTATCTCTTGCCCCTGCCTCTGTTGATCCTTTTTTTTACGCATATAATGTTTTCTCCTTTCACAAAAAATTTGATGTATAAAAAAAATACTTCCATTGTAAATATGAGAGATTTCATAAAAAAAATGGACGATGGAAAAAATCTGGTAAGGGCATTCATGTCCCTACCAAAACATTTTCTAACTGTATGGGATTCCATACGGTTTACAACCTGGTTACGAAACTATTTTTTATTGACCATTCGTTCCAACAATTTCTTTCCTTTGATCTCTCCAGCTGCTTCTTCTCTGATCTGATACTTTGATTTTCCACAATCAGAATATTTCTGGTGATACCAGGTCATATATCGGATCATAAATGCTGCGATCCACTGCTGATCATTTTCATCATGACCATCTAAGCAAATATCCATGCCTAAGAGTTTTTTCCAATCCATGAATTTTACAGGTAGCATTTCTCCATCTTTCATAAAGTCACCCTCATCCATATCAAAAGTGATCATTTCTCCTGAGAGAACCGGATCTAATCTTAAGATCGCAGCGATCAGTTTTTTGTATTTCTTTTGAAGCTGCTTTTCTGCCTTTCTCCTGGATGCACGAGTGTTCACAATATCATATGGCAACTCTGTTAACTGAATAGATCTCTCAATCAGAATACTTTCTTTTGTCTGTTCTAATAAATCTTTTACTAACATCTTTTTCTCCTTTACTTACATTATTTTTAGCAAAATTCCCGTCATGATCACAACAATTGTAAACAAAGACATCCAAAAGATTAATAATGTAATATTTTCGATCTTCCTTCGATGATCCACATCTACATTGTTCTTGTTTTTCCATCTGGCTATGAAACCACCTATGATGATAAACAATTCAATGATCAAAACAGCAATGATTAATGATACATACTTCATTTTTTACCCTTTTCTTTTTTCTCTTTTTTATGTTTCCTTTTAAAAAACAAGTATGATAAAAAGAGGATCGTTACAACAAAAATGGATACAATGATATACAATTGAGTTATCGGCATCTTTGTTAATCTCATATACAATTGTGTTATTGACATTTTTACTTCTCTCCCATCTTGTATATTCTTTGTCCCCTTCCATACTGATTCACTATATTTTCCAAAATAGCAGCAGCATCCTCCTGACTTTCAAATCTTCCGAGCACTTTCTGATTGCATCCACTAACAGCTTGATTTAGAGTACAAATTAAGTCATATTCACATTTTTTATTGTCATATCGGATGAATATCTCGCTGATACATTGTGTATTAATGACTCTATCTTCGTCTTTCAACAGAATTAACATTCTTTTCATCTCCTTTCGTTTTTTTCTTTTGGTGTAATTTGTTTTACTTCTCTCATCTCCAAAGCTCCTACACAAACCAAGAACACATATACACGAAATCCAGCACACTTGAGAAAATATAAAAACATGTAGGAATCTCGCTTTTCTTATATTGCTTAAAGAAAAGGTAAAAAAAATTGACAATCAGCATAATTCCATACAAAATTTCTTTGCGAACATCAGGAGCAAACGTTACAGCACACCAAATATTTACGATCAATACGAAAGAACAAATGATAATACAAATGGTATACCATTTTTCAAGTTCTTTTCTTTTCATGATGCATTCTCCTTTCTTATTTCCAAAACATTGCAAAGATAAAGATTCCTATGATCCATAATCCCATGGAGATGATCTTTCCACTTTTATATTTCATCTCCCGAATATCTGGAATATTTCCAATGATTTCTGCTGAGATCATAAAAGCCCATCCAATTCCACTAAAAAGATTACGTTCCTGAATCATTAATCCAAACAAGACTCCATAAAACACGATACGTAGTACGGTATCCATGATTTTTGAGACTTTTTTCATTTTCCGATTTTGGTGTTCAAAATCTCCGACTGTCATTTTTGACATAACCTTTCTCCTTTCTACAGTTCGATATATGTGTAATCACTTAATCGGTACAAGTTATCAGAAACCACGTATTTTGCATTTCGTACAATTTTTCCTCGTTGGATGATTCTCACCCAAGTTCCCTCATTCGTCTGGACTTCGTAAAAATGAAAGCCAAGAAGGATCAGCATTGGATGAAAATACATCATTTCTGCTCGATACAGCAAAACAAAAAATGCTGCAAAATTCATCCAAAATAACATTGAGGTATCTGTAATACAAGCGATCAAAGAAATCCAACATATCACCAATACACATTTTCGATCCACACATTGAATCTCAGAACACCCATTGATACAATCATGACTTAGATGTTTTGCAAAGAATATTGCGATCAATGGAGATACTACAACGAAAAACCCTACAAGAATGCAAGCAATTTCGAATCCAGTTGATTGAATATTTTTCAATATGTATAGAAATAACATCCAAGACATGATTGACATTGCCCAAAAAAGCCGATATATAAACTTCATTTTCATACTCCTTTCCATAAAAAAAATCTTCTAATATAAATATGAAAGATTTTAATTCGATGATTTTTCACATATAAGATTTTTATGAAACATGCAAAAAAAGACATGGAAGACACCATGCCTTAATCGAATCCTTATTGATTCACCTGTTGCTCGACTTCTTTGTATTCTTCAATGAATACATTATAATACTTTATCATGAATTTCGATAAAGCAACCAAATCCTTTTTTGAAAGATAAAAAGATCTTACTTTCCACACTCCCCAACCAACCAAAAGTTCTGGAGCATCTTCATCTATATTATCAATGTTTCCCTCATCATCATAGAAGCAATAACTTTCTACATTGTGTATAGAAATATTACATTTTTTAATATTTATGCCTAATTTCAAAGCTGAAAACATTTCTGGATAATCCTTTTGAAAAAATTCTCCTAAGTTAATATAAGGCCACCCCTTAATGCTATTAACGTTTACATCATCTGTAAGCAAAGAAAATCGAGTTAAAATATCTTCGCTGCTGTTTCTATTGTCCTTTTCCATTTAAATTCTCCTGTTCTTAATACAACAGTGCGTCATCGATCATCTTTTTCGGAATCAAAATGCCTGTCTGTCTACCAATTGCAATCTGTAAAGAGCGTACATCATGAAAGATTCCTTCCGTGATCAAAGTAGTGATACATTCCATGATCTCATCCTCTTCCATGATCTCGTCTTTTTCAATGTGAAAATATTTTCTTAAAAAATCTGTTAATAGCTTTCTGCTTCTCTTTGTCATAATAAAAATCATCCTCGTTTCGTGGCGGGAACCCCATGGCTTGCATGGGGAAGAAGCCCTTTACAGGGTAACTGTTTTCCATCCGCCACAATGTATTATTTTTGTTACTTTTGATGTTGTTAATAAGCTTCCATCCGCGAGTTTTAACTGCTTGCCCAGATTCTTGCTGGATGCTACGATATATTTTTTCTTTCCAGTATAAACTATATCACCCGGACGGATGACTGTTCTCTTTGTTCGCAGTACGATCCTGCCTTTCGACACCTTTTCGCCACGATAGATGCGTTCGTTCTTTTCACTCCTGCGAGATTCACGCCTTTTGGTACGGTTGCACCCAAGGGCATTCGCTTTTTTCTTTTTACCATCTCGGATGTCGATATACGTGGCATCGTAGAACTTTGAAAGGACGCGATTATTACGCCTGCACTTTTCATAACGCTTAAGATCTGTCCTGTGAGAAGGATGAAAGCTTCCCATACAGTATGCATCGTTAGCATGCGATTTTTTTATCTTCAGGTCACGTCTTGCTTCTTTTGTGACTGCCCCGTAGGTGACATCTACCCGGATGCCTTTTGAAACTGCCTTTAGTTTATCAAGCATGTCCCAACGGACCATCGTCATGAAAGTAGCTCCTTTGAAATCCTTCAGTTCCGGCTTCAGGTTATACAACTTCCCTTTCGGCTGATGGTTCTTGGGTGTGTGACACTTTGTACATACCGTGGCTAGATTGGCGAGCCGGTTTGTCCTGTCCCCTATACGGAATCCAAGGTGATGGATACACAGGATTCTTTTGTCTTTAAAAGCGTTTTTCCCACAACAGATACAGGTATAGCTATCTCTTGCAAAGACCGCTTCCCTTAATGTTGCATAGCCGTAACGTTCTCCATGCTGGTAGTCCTTGCCTTGTGGCAGAGGTTCGCCTTTTTCGATCGCTTTTAAGACCTGTGTGTCGAACTGTCCCATTTCAAAGACCGCCCGCCCTACAGGTAATATTTCAGTATAGGATCTGTACAGGCTGATATGCTGATCTCTCTTGTTACGGATAGACGGAGCATAGCCATCTTTACAGATCTGGTTATCATGCCGGTTATCCCGTCTGCATGCTCTATGTCTCAATTTACGGCGGCGTCTGGCTTTTCTGTACTTGCGGCTGCCGTTATGACGTTCTGTTTCGTTTGGTAATAAATCTCTTTGTTCATTCACGTATTCGTGCTTACGTGATTTAATGCTCAGTCCTATATGCTGATATCCGGTATCACAGCAGTATTCGATCGTTTGGATATCTCCGTCTGTACGTTCTGTTAATCGGATCGTGAATAATGGACGGTACTTATAGATGACTGCTTTTCCTTTTTTGATAAGCTTTCTTGCCCTCACGGGATTTGTTGGCATCAATGGTTTCCCTGATGCACTGATGACTGCTACTGCATCCATTCTGATGCCCTCCTTTTTATAAACTTACGTTCTCAATCTCCATGTATCCGTGGATACAGGTACTTGTTTCTCCTACTGAGACAGATTGCTCTGCCCTTTCAGGTGGTTCACATCGCCAATGTTAATAACAGGTTTTCTGATATACACACTTCTCCTACCCTCAGAGATGTTTAATGCATATCCGTAGAGGTCAGAACTTGTGAAGCATCCTGACGTACCTATCTATTCTGTCTTAACGTAGTACTAATAGTTCATGTCAGCTGGTTTACCGCATTCTATTGCGCTTAGGCTATTCACTTGGGATTAGTTGCAGCCCGAAGGCCGCGGTCAATCCCCATGGCTTACCATGGGGTTAGTGATTTTAATTTTCGGTCCTCAAAGTCAACGACCATCTGATTCCCATCTGGCAAGTATTTCTCTTTCACTTTTAAGATCTCAGAGATAGGAACTTTGATCTCAATCTCATCTAAGATGATCGTTTGATATTCTAATTTTTTCACAGTTGCTTCTTTTTTAATTTCAAAAGATTCATAAGAAAGGTCTTTTTTCTCCATAAGATCATCAAAAATTGTTTTTCCTGAGGTATCATCTCCAAAGATCTGATCACTAACTGTAGGGATACTAAATTTTCCATCATCCTGATACATATTCCAAAGTTGTAAACGAATGTTTAACTGATCTTCTAATTTTTTTTCTTTTGTTGCTTTTAAGATTGCCTGCATCATATATCCAAAACTTTTTTTGGGACTTAATCCGGTTGTGATCTTTAAGAACATTTCAGATAGATAAAAGATCTTTTCTCCAGATAGCATCTCATATTTTTTCTGCTGCAGAACACCTTTCAATGTATCAATATTTACGATAAAAGCTTCCTTACATGTATTAGTCATAACCTGTTTTGTGACAACCTCTGTGCTTCCTTTCTGATGTCCATAGAATGGTTTATAATCCATTTTTAACATTCCAAAATAATCAGTTCCTTCACTAGTAAAAGTAAGGAATACTAAATCTGCATCTGGGATTTTGACACTATCACAACAGATATCATAGAGTTCTTCTCCTAATTTGGCTGTATTTTTTTCAAAATTATCCAAATTAATGGTAATTGCAGCATGATTTAGATCGATTTTTACAACATCATCAGATTCTGTCATCTTTTCTATCTGCTTCTTTAAAAATTCCGTAAAATCTGTTCCCAAGTCAATACATTCTTCGGATGCATTATATTTTCCAATGGATGGCTGAGCCACATGAACGATTACTTTTTTTAAAATAATATTATCTTGTAACATATATACTCTCCTTTTTTGCCTGTGTTGTTTTTTTTCATAATAAATATGAGAGAAATTTTAAGAAAGAATTTTCACATATAAAAAAATACATCCTATGTTATTATTCAACCATCTTTTTGTTATGTTTGTCTTGCGAAATTTCATGTTTCAATACATTCCATGTTATTATTCAACTTATCGTCTGCTACTCTTAGCATCTTCTTTATAATTTCAATACATTCCATGTTGTTATTCAACTGTATCCCAATGCCCTTATAGCTAATCAGGCCTATTTCAATACATCTCATGTTATTATTCAACTGATAATTGCAAATTTCCCTGTATTCCAATAAACGTATTTCAATACAACCCATGTTATTATTCAACGTATACCACCAGTATATTCTGTATCGCCGGACTCTTATTTCAATACATCTCGCTGAATTACAATCTGAGGTTCTGATTTGCAAAATTAAATTCCTGGGAGCCGATT
>ERZ773169.465-NODE-465-length-52929-cov-5.738908_pt1 | contig 52929 bp, 49 predicted proteins | sample MGYA00580536_ERZ773169 | MGnify/ENA primary metagenome ERZ773169 (study PRJEB29015, sample SAMEA2737814) | human gut metagenome | biome: human gut; feature: human-associated habitat; material: faeces | place: China | collected 2012 ... | reverse complement strand
CGATATAAAATTGAACACTGAAGATCTGCTTCGCTTGCTATTTGTGCGGATGGATTGTAAATGCTATACTATCGCAGCAGAACAAATGGCGGTTAAGGTAGCGGAACGGGTGTCTTTTGAGGCAAAATGGCGCCTGCTGGCGAGAGTGGGAGTCAGCTGCTATATTCTGATTTCCAATGTATCGGGTGCAGTAAAAGTAGCCCCGCTGCAAATTCTTCAGTTTCCGGTGTTGCTGCCGCACAAGTTTCAGGACGCAGAAAAGTTCAATTTGCAGTTCCCGGACTTCTCCGAAATCACCGAAATGCCGGACAAGCTTCGTTGGCTTCGATACCAGAAAGGCCTGCGGCAGAGAGACGTAGCCGACTACGCTGGTATAGACCGGAGCACTTATGTCCACTACGAAGAATACGGCAAAGACCTCTACCCGCTGGAGCATATGGAACGAATTGCTCAGCTCTTTGAGGTTCCGGTCGAAAGCCTTCTGGATGACTACAATCTATTTCTGTGAAATGGTCAGGGCAAACAGATTAAGGCAATTCGAATGAAACTGGGGTTGACGCAGAAAGAATATGCGGACAAGCTGGACGTCAGCCTTGGCAGTCTCAATCAGTGGGAACAAAACCGCAAGCAGATATTCAAATCCACATGGGAGAAGTATTTCAAACATAGCCTTGAAAGTTGCGGATAATTCCGATAGAATTATTACAGAATCATTCAGGAGATACAGACCCATGATTATCAAATCTTCGACTGCACTGTGTAACGACTACAGCATGATCTCTGATCTGGCGCATGAAAAAGCCGAACAGCGTGAAGAAACCTTAAAGCTGCGCGCAAAGCTGGAGGCAGCGGAGGCATCCCGACTCTCCGGCGCACCCACCTATACGCTGGAGGAATCCAGAAAACGGCTGGAGGCGATCTATCAGCGTGGCTAACCTTGTGATTCTGGAACCCGCCCAGCGGGAGCTTGAAGAAATCGCACAGCTTCACTTGAACCTTGTAGGAGCAAACTCAGCGAGAAACATTACCAATCTGATTTTAGATTCCCGGCTGGAGCTGTTTCCGCTGTCCGGCCATATCCCGCAGGATAAAGAACTGCGAAACGGCGGATACCGATATGTGATCGCCGGAAAGTATATCTGCGTGTACCGGCTGATCGCTGAAATGGTTTATGTGTACCACATTGCCCACGGCGCAAGCAATTATCCCACGCTGTTCAAGAGGCTTCTGAAAGAAGAAAATCAATAACGATTCGCAAGGAATATCCGAAAAGCAGGCAGACCGGCTTTCAATGCCAGTCTGCCTGCTTGCTTGCATATGTATCACTGCTGCGCTTTCAGATGCTTCACTGCTGCGTCCACCAGTTCCAGCTTCTGCTCGGTGCCGCAGGGCAGCTTTTGGATGTTTTTCCGCGCCTGATCCGCCTGAAATTTTGCAAGCTGTTGCCCCAGCTCCTTTTGTGCCTGCTGTGACTTGGGGAAGATCAAAAATACGTCCATGGCTGCCCTCCGTTCCAGAGCGTTTCCTGCTTCAATTTATGCGTGTTTTTCGGTGCGTATGTAGATAGATAGAACCTGTTTTCTTTATTGTGTTCTCCTGTTCTATAATGAAAATAGTCCTTCTGCTAACCAGTTGCTGAATTTTTCCGTGAATTGTTAGTAACTGCCTTAAACATTTTCACTCAGCATTTCTCTGAGCTTCTCTAACGCACTTACTTTGTAATAGTGGACCGTGCACCTCTTGACACCGAAAGCCTTTTCAAACTCGTATTCGGTCATAGGATCATCTGATAAATACAGATGGGTGATTACTTTCTGCTCAATCTCCGACAAATGGCACATTGCATCGAGCATATTCTCCGTGAGAATGCTGCGAAGGACATCGTCCTCCACATGGCAATCAGGGTTCTCCAGCAAGGCATCTCCAGTTACTTCCCGATCCTCAGCGTTAGGAGAAACATTGTAGGAGATCACCTCGATGCCCAATGCATTCATGGTTTTCTGTAGATAACAGGCCCTGTTGTTTTCACGCGTCCACTCTTTTGCGGTTTGACTGTCAACTTCCATATAGATGATCGGTTCGCCGGACTCGCCGCCGGGAACCCTAGCGATATTCTCCTTGCGGGACTTTCCATCTACCGTTTCCATAAAACGAGCAAATTCATAGCTGCTCATCTGGGGCTGAGGACGAAAAGTTGGACCTCTGCAAGGAGGTAAACATATGTACTCTTATGAAGAACGGCTCTCAAACTTTGATAAAGCACGCGGCATCATTGGGCATGAGTGTATGAATGAGTTGATTGTTGATCGTTTACTGACGATACTGGGAATTCCGCACTTAGCGTACCAGCTGATTCATGCAGACGTGACCGTAGACGGCAAGACGCATGAAGTATATCTCTGCGCATCGGAGGATTTCAAGGCAAAGAGCGAAACAAAGATTGCCTTGGATGCCTACAAGGAGCTGGAGGCTTTGCCGGATGAATCTGCGCTGGAATTCTGCACTCGCATGGGCTGGGAAGACTATATTTATCAGATGCTTGTCGTGGATTATTTGATTCTGAACCAGGATCGTCACGGCGCCAACATTGAGGTGCTGCGCAACAGCAGGAAGAAGACCGTTCGTCTGGCACCCCTGTTTGCCCACGGCCTCTCTTTGCTTCGCAGCTGTCCGGATGATGCTGCGGCGGCTGGGTTCGATGTGATGGCCGACAAGCCATGCAACAATGCTCATGTGCCATAAAGAAACACGCAAGAATTTGATTGACAGCATCCACTATTCCATAGCAACAGCGAGTTGCTTGTTAAAATAAGGTTTGCAGTTTTATCAACATCCATTTTGGCGCAATTTCTCTTGACAACACGCCAAAATGGCGTTATAGAAGAGATACAGAACACCAACCAACAGCATAGAATCAAGGAGGAAAACCATGAAAATCATCAGTAATGAAACCGGCGAAACCATTGCCAACATCCTTACCAACCACAGCATGACCCTCGACGAAGCCCTCGACCTCGTAGGTGCAGAGCCCCTCGAAGCCGAAAACTCGTGTGACCCGGATTACATCCTTAACGGCGTTGAACTCTGGTACGACGATCTCGACCTCGTACCGGATAATTACGGCGAGGAAAGCGAGGACGAGTGAACGGTCCTGCCCAGCCCGGCAAAAGCTCCCGCAGTGATAGTTGGGACATCACCGGGCAACGCCACGGCAGTCTGACCGCGATCCGTCCCACAGACAAAAGGCATTTACAAAGCGCCACCTGTGGGACTGATGCAAGACAGATCGGGTATATCAGAGGGAGCCGCCGCTCCCTCTGATATAAACAGAAGCTACAAGGAGGATAGCAACCATGAAACTTCAGTTTTTCTCTTTAACCCCGTCAGTGCCCGGTGTGAATATGCTGCGGCTGAAAGACGGTGTATACAGCCGCGTTCCGCTGTTGCCGGGTGCGCCTGTTGAGGTACGCCGCAAGGTGCTTTGCGAAGATGCAGGAGCACCGGTTTCGCAAGTGTGGGCACGAGCGCTGGATAAGGAATTGTATCCGATGCTGATTACCAGTCATCACATCGGCGTACTGGAATTTGCGATCCCGGCTGATGCTGATTATTACACCGAAGCCGAAGTACAGGCCATCGACACGCAGCGCGTACAGCGTGCATAAAGAAAGAGGAAAATCATATGTTGACTGAGCAAAACACTCCATTGCCGCTGGTGCGGCAATGGAGCAACCTTATTCCGCATTGCTGGGAGGATTTAGACGAGCTGGCCGATAAAACCCGTGCAACGCAGCCCTCTAATATGGCTGCGGATGCGGAACTGTATGCAGCTATGAGCATTGTACAGGCACACGCTGTAAATGGTGCTCTGCCCGTGGAGATCTCGCACGCATCGTTCGAGCTTTTCTGCTGTGCGCTTTGGCGGCGCAACAAGGTCGTGTACACCTTTGATGATACGCTGGCCGCAGAGCTTGTACAGCAGGCCGACGAGTGGGACGATAGTGATAATCTGCCGATCGAGGTACTGCTGCATCCGCCGTACCGCTGTGCTTTTATCTCCTGTTCCGGCGTTATTGACCCGGAGATTATCGGTTTCTTCCCGTTTATCGTGCGAGATATGGATAAAGGAACACCTGTCTTTTACGTTTGTGTGGTGTACAAAACTTTCAGTACCTTGACTATGCCGCTATATCTTAATGGCCTGACGGTTGGCGATTGCATCAATGCAACGACCAAAGCGGCAAACCGAGCAAAACATCCGGACGGCTATGAGGTAAATTTAGACCGCACCACTATTTTGCGATACCTGAATTTGTACTTATATATCTGCGCCGCTAATGCGGATATAGCATCGACACCGGCGCAGACATACCGCCCACGTTCGGCTGCCGCACCGATCCGCGACAGGTTCCGCGAGGTGCAGTCATATGATACCGGTCTGGCAATCGGCTCGGCCTTGCGCCGAGCGCAGGCCGAGGAGAAAAACACCAAAGCACAGCAGCGCGGCACTGCTCATCGGCGCAGCGGCCACATTCGCACGCACACTCGTCGCGGACACTGGCACCACTTTTGGACTGGCAGTAAGTCCAAGCCGGAAAGCCGCAAAGTCGTTCTGCGCTGGCTGCATCCGATGCTGGTCGGTCGCAGCGATGAACCGGACACAACCACGGTTCACCCAGTCCAATAATCAACTTTACGATTTTCTCGAAAACGGCTCTAAGTGGTCAAAAAAGTTCAAAATCAATATTTCAAAGGTCGAAGCAATTCGACCTTTTTTCTATGCTCTCAAGTCGAATTTTATCAGACACTATGTTTAGTAAGTCTGAAATTTTGTAAACAAATTGTGAACAATCATCGAAAAAGTGTTACACCCCCCCCTCTATATGAGTATAGTAGAGGCTTTTATTTTAAGGTGCTATTTCCGATAACCGAAATTCATAACTTTTTTGCACTTTTACAAAATCCTCTGCTGTACCTTGATAACCGAACAGCATGGGTGCGCTCCTGTGAAGCAAGCGCCGGAAGTTGAAATCCGTTAGGATAAAGGGAAGATAACAGCGAGCGTCAGCGGCTCAATACTGACGCATGAGAAAACAAAGAAAGGAGGGATTGTATATGGCAAGTACCAGTGAACAGATCAAACGCATAGAAACTGATATTTTGAAAGTGCAGACCAAAATCAAAGCGTATCAGGAGAAGCTCTCGCAGCTTACCGAGAAGCGCAAACAGTTGCAGGAACGCGCTCTGCTTGAAAAGATCAGTGAGATTGCACCAACCTATGACGATGCGCAGACACTGCTTGACCTGTTAGCAGCAGAGCGCCCGTCAGCAGATACTAAGGACGGAGGAAATGCGCATGACAACGAACGCGAACCGCCGCGTGACTGACGAGCAGATCGAACGCGCACGCAGCATTGACCTTGTGCAGTTCTTGCAGCAGTATGAGCCGCCCGGAGAGCTGAAACGTATTGGTCAGTCATGGACACTGAAATCTCATGACAGTATGCGTATCTCAGCAGATGGTCGATGGAACTGGTTCTCACAGAACAAGGGCGGCGGCGATGCAATCGGCTTTCTTCAAGCCGTTCATGGCATGAGTTTTCAGGATGCAGTGCGCACACTGGCCGGTGAGGATTTTAAGACGATCCCCGCCACGCAGGCAGAGCACAAAGCAAAGCCGCCTGAGCGCACAGCATTCGCCCTGCCGCCAAAGAATAACGGCAACCGTCGCGTGTTTGCATACCTGCATCGGTCGCGCGGCATTGCGGCAGAGATCATCAATCACTGTATCAAGAATAATCTGCTGTATGAGGACGCGCAGCATCACAATGCTGTGTTCGTTGGCAAGGACGAAAACGGCACTGCGAAGTACGCTTTCCTGCGTGGTACGCTCACCGGTTCACACTTCCGTCAAGAAGCAACCGGCAGTGATAAAAGTTACGGATTTTTTCTACGCGGCAGCGGTAAAACCTTGTTTGTTTGCGAAGCTGCGATTGATGCGCTTTCCATTGCAACGCTGCGAAAGTTTGAGGGTCTGGATTGGAAGAAAGACAACTATCTTGCGCTCGGCGGTGTGACAGCATCGGAGAGCAAACTGCCTGCTGCACTGGAGCGAACGCTCAATACTTTTTCTTTTAAGCGGGTCGTTCTTTGCTTCGATAACGACGCAGCCGGACAGACCGCAGCGCGCAGAATTTTTACGATGCTGCGTCAGCGGTTTCCGGAAAATCTTGAAGTGCGAACCTGTGTTCCCAAAGTGAAAGATTTCAACGATCAGCTTTGTGTTAAACTGCAAAACGGAAAAAAATCACCCTCGCGCGGGACGCGCGAGAGCACTTTATCGCGCTAAAGGTTAGAACTTTCGCAAGCATAGGTTTTTGGGTACCCAAAAACCGGCTTGTTAAGGGGATACCCCCTAATACCCCCAAGCGACCATAGAACAAGGAATTGTTAAAAATGAGAAAGCGAGTACACCAAATTAAGTTCCGTTTGGACGATGATGAACTTATGCTGCTCCGGCGAAAATTGCGTGAAAGCAATTTGTCGATGGCTGAGTATTTTCGCAGATTACTGGTATATGGCGAAATCAAAATCTATCCAAATGCGTTTGTTGCAGACCTGCAAAAACAGGTCAAAGGTGTTGGTCGAAATATCAATCAGATCACGCGCCTTGCACACATTTCCGGCAAGGTATCGCTTGAAACTTTGCGTCAAATTTCCGCAGCACAGGAGAAGATCGAGCAGCAGCTGGAGAGGTTGAACTAATGGCGGTTTTGCAAATTCATGTCATCCGGGCAACGGGTGGACGAAACCAATTAAATGACCGCATCAAGTATATAATGAACCCGGAGAAAACGGCGTGCCAAGGTTTTCACAGTTTCTTCGGAATTAAGGACACGCTGACTTCCGGTTTCACTTGCGCGTGCGATGAAGCCTATCAGCAGATGATGGAAACCAAGCAGCACGAAAAGAAAACGGATAAAGTCCTCGGATACCATTATATTCAGTCGTTCAAGCCGGGTGAAGTCACGCCGGAGGAAGCACACCAAGTTGGGTGCGAATTTATCGAGCGATGCTTCGCAGAAGATTTTGAAGTTGTGATAGGCACTCACACAGATCATGCGCATATACACAACCACATAATCCTCAATTCAGTGTCGTTCGTGGACGGTCATAAGTTCCAATCCACACCGGCAAGTTTCTACAAGCTGCGGGAAATTTCTGATGAGATTTGCCGAGCGCATCACCTGTCGGTTATCGATGATCCCAAGACCCGCAAGGCCAAGCACTATGCGGAATGGAAAGCCGAACAGGAGTACCGCCCAACAATCCGAAATGAGATCCGGCGTGATATTGATGTCGTGCTCAAGCAGTCACATTCGCTCAATAATTTTTGGGAACTGCTCAGGCTGCGCGGCTACGAAATCAAGTTCAATGAAAAGCGCAAGTACGCTGCCATTCGCCCGCCAAACGGTAAACGTTTTATTCGCATGAAATCGCTTGGTGAGGAATACACACCGCGCGAACTTGTGAAGCGGCTGGAAGCCGCCGACAAAAGCGAAGTTGCGGCAAACCGGAGATCCTTTCAGCAAATCTATCAGCAGAGAAAACACCGAAAGAAATATTACGCGCTGCCATGGACAATCATTCCGCATCGGCGGCTTACGCTGCGCGGCATTCGTGCCTTGTACTGGCGCTATGTTTATATGCTTAGTAAGGTGCGCGCGCGCAAAGCACCGCGCGCAGTCCGCGGCGTAATGCTCGATGAGTTAAAGAAACTGGAGCGATATTCGCAGCAGTATTATTTCTTGCGAGATAATCGACTGAACACGAAAGCAGATGTGAACCTGTACGAAGAAGCGCTATCGAATGAAATTTATGTTTTGACAGACAGGAGAAAACATCTGTATGCAGAATGTCGAAAGCCGGATGCTGATAAGCAGACGATCAAAGCGCAGACCAAAGGATTGACCGAAGAACTGCGTGTGCTGCGAAAAAAGCAGCGCACCTGTAAGACGGTTTTAGAAAACGCGCCCGCCATGGAGGAACGGCTGGAAGCAGCAAACACTGAGTGGCAGCGTATTGAAAGAAATGAAGATGAACATAGTAAGGAAGTGAAACCAAATGTCGGTAGAAGCAGAAGCGGCGGAACGAGTGCTGCGCATGGAGATCATGCTGACCGAATCCGCAGTCAAACTCGCGGCAACCGGAGCAGTAAACCTCGCAATGCTGCTGATCGCGGCTGTGAGAAATGAAGTCCACATGGGTGGAAGAACCAATGTGGCAAAAATGCTGGAGCAAGGCAAACAGATCACAGCATTTCCTATTAACACAGACAGTTTGACGAAGTTTGCCGAACTGGCAAAGAAGCACAAATTAGCCTGCGGCTATATCCCTGACCCGCAGAACCCAGCGACTACAAATGTTGTCATCAAGACCGAAGATGCAGAGCTTGCAAATAAGATTCGCAAGGACGCAGGTATCGAGATTTTGCCGGGTATCGACGAAAAAAAACAGAACGCCAGTCCGTTCGCCAGCGTGTCGCAGAAATCCGAAAATACAATGGCGCGCGAACTGGCATCAACAATGACTACGGCGATGACGAAGAACAGTCCGACGATCAATCCTATTCAAACTATGAATAATGGTATCACGCAGGATCAGGCAAATATGATGCTGATGCGACTTACCGCTCTGAGAGGTGTGCTGGCAAACGGCGGCAATGTTCATGAGTGCCAGGCAGCACTTATTGCGGTCACAGATGAATTGAAGCATTTGCTGACGCCGCCAGAACAGATGCAGGAAACGGACAAAGCGGAGCAGTCCAAGTCGGAGGATAGATCTGAGGAAAGAAAGGCTGCGGCCCCGAAGCCGAGCGGTAAAGGAAAGGTATCTATCCGGCAGCGCGTTGCGGATATTAAAGCGCGTGCCACACATACGCCGCAGCATACCAAGGATAAACAGTATCAGCCGAAACATTCTATCAACGATCTGACAAAATAAATGAGGAGTGAGAAAGTGAAGGTCAAAAAATTTTGCGCGACCGCCACCCTGCTGGCAGCGGCGTGCGCAATGCAGGCCGGAGCGCTGGCGGCAGAAGCACCGGCAGCGACCGGAACTGCAACCCAGAGCACCGTAGGGACGGCGGTTACAGCGACCAACCAGACAGCCAACACCGATGCGGCCACCGGAGAGCTGCTGCCCAGCGATGTGCAGACAAGCTCGGACGGCTTGCAGATGAAGAAGATCTACGATGTGGGCAAAACCACCTCGCCGGATAAAATCCCGCAAGCGGATTTTGAGCGCGGCGGCTTCAAGTACACCTTTGAAGATCTTCTGAAAATCGAACTGCCGGAGATGGATCGCAAGGTTCATTCGGAAACAGTAACGGTCAGCTCCAGCAGCAATAACACCAATGATGTGCTGTCGTTGCTGCCGAAAAGCAAATCCGTCAGCACAACAGACGGTTATACCGGCACAGCCTATCTCGATATTTCCAGCATCTCCACTAAGGTTGCAGGTACGGAGAGCGTATCAAACGATTTGAGCGCTACTCGCGAATACCCCGGTATGACCGAAATGGATATGGAGAGCATCCCAAAGAGCATTACAGAAAACGGACATACCCTGCGCTTTGCCGATGTTGAGTGGAAAGAAACAAACGATGAAGCGGATAACTTTGGAACAGTTCAGACCACTTACACCGCTGTTGTAAGCTATACCGGCACCGCGACTTCCAGCCGCACGACCGGCTACACAGTTACAGCTACCTATGCCGGTGAGGTATCTCGCCGGAACAACGAGGGCGTGCGCTACATTGCGGTTTACAGCGGCACACCGATTGAAGAAATTCCGGCAATCCCGGAGGAAGAACAGGGACACGAGGAAGATCCGCCGGACTTAACCGGTCTGATCGACCCGGAGCAGGAGCAGCAGGACAGCCGGAATGATGAGCACAAAGCGCCGCTTATCAGTTGGGTGCTGTGTGCCGTCTTTGGTATCCTGATGCTTCTGTTCGCGTTCCGACCTCCGATGTGCCGCCGTATGATGCGGCAGATGCAGATGGGCGCGCAGGCTGTCCGCGAAAAAATCAACAATGAAACGGAGAGGATAAAAAGTGAAAGACAAGCAGAGGAAGAAAAGGAGCGCGAGCGCCAGCAGATTTTCGGGCCGCTTGAAAAAGTCAAAGCCGCGATCCGAAACCGCAGGAAACGCAAGGGCGGTAAGCACAGTATCCCCGCACTCGCAGCTCCGGCAGAAGAACAGCAGTTCGGCAACACCGATGAAATCGCTGCTGAAAGCGCCGATGCAGTGGACGAAACCGAGGATTACGCCGGTCTGGAAGATGTGGAACCGGAATTCCCTGAGCAGAGCGCTCCTGTCCAGCACGATGGCGCTGACGATGATGGCGAGTACCCCGGCATTCGCCTCTAACCTGACCTACAATTTTTCGGGTGCATCGGCTGGTAACTTTGGCAAGTCCACCTCGATTGACCCGGTAACGACGATTGGTGCGGATAGTGTCAACCGCGATATTTCCAAGAACAGCGCATTTATCCCGCCGGAATTTGGTTCGCCGCAGGCTGATATTCTTGGCACGGGTGAGCTGCTTACGCCGGATATTTCGGGTGTTGAGCCGATGTTCCCGCACTCCACGCAGGCGAATTTCGGTCAGACTGTCACCTCGAATGGTGCAATGTCGGGCGGCGGCGATATTGTAATGCCGCCGGACGCAGAGAATACAACCGTATCCAGTGCACCGATCTATGAGATCAGCACTGGTACGGGAGCTGTATCGGCAACCGATTCACTCGGCGGTTATACGGGTGGCGGCGCAGATGCAGCCTACGGCTCTGGTTATACTTCTACCTCCGGTATGAAGTATTCGGACGGCAGTATCGGAAAGCTGTCTATTCCGTCCATCGGCGTAAACAAAAAGGTATACGACGGCGAAACCATTGCCAATATGCGGCTCGGTGCGGCACACTTTGAGGGTACAAGCGGCTGGGACGGCAATGTCGCAATGTGCGGTCACAATCGCGGCAGCTACGGCTACTTCGGCAATATCCACACACTGAAAAATGGTGATACGATCTCCTATACCACCATTTTCGGCACGCGCACCTACAAGGTATACAGCGTTCGTAAGATTGCCAAGACCGATACAAGCGTACTTGACCCATCCGATGCGAACATCATCACGCTGATTACCTGCGTGCGTGATGTGCCCAGCCAGCGCTGGTGCGTACAGGCGATGGCAATTTAAGCGACTACCTAACAAAGTAACCTCGGCAGCGAGAAAGTCCGCTATATTGGACATACCATGTGCTATTATAAAAATAAGAAAAACCTCGTCAATAACACTTGACAAATAATGGAAATTATGATATGATATACTTGAAGAAATAGAGCATATCGCAAAACAAAGGAGGCGGCTTATATGAGGTATGTACGATGGAGAGCACCGGAGGTTGAAGCAGTAGATACTATAATGCTCGGTGGATTTGGACTTCTGCTCCTGATCCCGCAGTTGATCCTGCTGCTCATCAAAACACGCTTTATCATTCCAATGGCGTATGCGGCAATCGTAGTGTTTCGATTCCCTGAGTGGAGCGAAGCGCACAAAACGCTGGCTGACACGATCTTTTTCATTCTGGTTGGACTGGTGATTGTGTCGTGGATTGTAACGCTGGTTCGCGCTATCAAGCGCCGCCTTGACAACTGATAACCATTAAAGAGGAGGTTCTGACCATGACCAAGAGGATTTTCGCAACTGCCATTGCTGCGGCGGTAATCGCAACATCGCTGCCGACCGCAGGTGCAGCAAACGCATTAACCATTGTGCCGACCCGAACTAAGGGACAGGCTGTTTATGTTGGCTCTACCCGTGTGTACCCGACCGGCTACAACATCAACGACAACAACTATTTCAAGCTGCGCGATGTTGGCAAGCTGGTAGGCTTTGGCGTGGACTGGAACGAGGACACGCGCACTGTCGAGATCAGCACTACGCGCACTGCACCGGAGCTGACCGGAATTGCAGACACTGCTGTAACCGGCGCGACCGCCAAGCCGACCGACCAGCGTATCACTGTGGACGGCAAGGAAGTCAGCATGACAGCCTACAAGATTAAGGGCAACAACTATGTCAAGCTGCGCGACATTGGCAAGACCATCAATTTCGGTGTTTCCTTTAACATGGCTACCAAGGCAGTCAGCATCGACCCGAACGGTACTTATGTTGAGGAAGTCAAGCCGACACCCTCCACGCCCTCGGCTGCTGCAATTACCAAGTGGAACAGCACCATGGACGAGTTTAACGAGGAAATGATCCAGAACCACAGCGACAAGGCCAAGCTGCTTGCTATCGCTGCCAAGTATGGCACGACCATTACCGGAAAGGCTAACGCCACCACCGCTGATGTGATCTCCGCACTGGAGAGCATGACAGGCGCACCGGTCGATGCGATCTCGTTCGACAATAAGCCGGTAAGCCTGTATTGGGCAAAGCAGCTCCGTAAGGCTAATGGCGAAGCCGTTAAGGAGGATACGAGCGTATCCGATAACCAAACCTCGGCTGGTGCGACCGTTACCGATGCGATGATAAATGGCTGGAAACAAGAAATGATCCGTTTAGTGAATGAAGAACGTACTAAGGCGGGTGTTCAAACACTTGTTGCAGACGATAATCTGATGCAATGGTCGCAATACTGGTCAGAGCGTGTAACCTCGGATTGGCGGCACTCTACATGGGAAGAAGAAGCTGAATACGCTCAGAAAATGGGTATTGCCCATGATGTTATCGCTGGTGGCGAAAACCTCGCACAAGAATATAACCACCCATCTTCTGAGGTTGCGAAAGTTCTGGTAAGCTCTCTGATGAACTCCGAGGGACACAAAAGAACATTGCTTATTCCAGAGTATACGCGAATTGGTGTGGGTATTGCCGTTGGAAGCGATGGCACTGTTTACGCTTGCCATAATTACGCTGAATAACGGTTCAAATAACAATTTCATAGTGACTAAGAGATTAGGATTTCCTTTCCTAATCTCTTTTTTATTTGCAGAAGGAGATGAAAAAATGAGAAAAAACTTCTTAAAGCGTACATTGGCAGGCGTTTTGTCTGCGGTAACGCTTTGCAGCAGCATGGCGGTCAGTGTGCCTACCGCATTCGCTGCGGAAGAAGATAACAAGGCATCGGCTATTGAGATCAAGGTCGGTGAAAACTACAATGTAGCGGACAAGGGTGTCAGTAAGGCGTGGTTTCAGCAGAATGGCGCACCGCGTAATGTCTGGCCGATGTTCACCAAAGCATCGGACGGTACGGAAATCCGCGCATACTGTGCAGACCACGCCAAGGGCAATCCCGGTACAGGCGGCAAGCCGTACACCGTAACCGGACAGGTCAAGGATATGCGCGTATACGGCGTTGTCGTTAAGTCGGACAGCCGCAACACGCTAAACACTTTTATTAGTGGTTCTAAGGTGCTCAACGCCGGTAACTTTACCGCAGATATGTATTTTTCTGCTTCGCAGGCTGCTATCTGGTGTGCATTGGGTGATGCACAGATCGCGGCTAACAGTAAGTTCGGCGTGACCTATCCGAGTTCTACCTCGCTCGGCTATCGCTCATCGGGCAAGACGCTGAGTGCATCTACTACTTCTGAAGCACTTACTCTTTATGCCGCCATTGAGATGTTGAAATACGGCAATGAGTTTGACGGCGTTTGGGGCAGCAGCGGCAAGGGTCATGCTCCGTGGGTCGGCAATACCATCAACTACACGCCGGGCAGTGCAACCTACAATGCAGCCAATGCAAAGACCGACTCGGTCGATCTGCCGAACGGTATTGTAAAGTCCGGTGTATTTGCCGAAAAGACCATTGACGGTACAGATTATCTCATCCTGCCGATGGCGGCTGCATCCGCGACCTTTGTCCGCAGCAACCGCATTTATGTGCGTGCGTCTAACCTGCCGTCCGGTGCGTTCATCATGGACGATGATGGCAACAAGAACGGCAGCGATGGCCTGCTGACATTGAGCAAGGTTCACAGTGACAAGACCTTGTATAAGAACGGCAATGATATGGCGTTCGGTCAGGTGTTTTACTTCTGTATCCCCAAATCTACTGCCGAGCAGATGGACACAGCAGGTACTAAGCTGACCACTTCTTTCTTAAGCAGCATGAATGTAGACCGCTACAATGTTTATGTTGCATCTACTAACAGCTCCGGTACTCAGCCGGTTATTCTGGTTGAGCCTGCGGTCAAGCTGGCCAGCAATAAGCTGGCGTTTAGCGCTTCCACGCCTCTTGAAGATAAGGTTTCTCTTAAAGTAATGAAAACCGATAAGGATGGCGCACCGTTGGATGGATGTACTTTCCAGATTAGCTATACCGATAGCGGAAAAGTACAGACCAAAGAGAAGACCACAGACAGCAATGGCGAAGCAAACTTTGATAAATTACCGCTGAACACCACCGTCACCGTCAAGGAAATCGCCGCACCGGAAGGCTACACCCTGCTCCCGTCCAAGACGGTCAATACCGGCACTAAGGGCGGTCAGACGGTCGAGCTGAAGCTCGCCAACTCGGACGATCACACCTTTAAGGTGCACAAGATTTCGTCCGCGGATGGTCGTAACCTGATGGGCGCTACCTTTGAGGTGCGCGGCATCGACAACAACTTCAAACACACCTACACCACTGACGCGCTGGGCGAGTTTGAAATTCAAGGCCGCGACCTGCCGACCGGCTCTTTCGAGGTATACGAGATTGCCGCGCCGGAGGGTTACGCTACCGATGGTTCGGACATTCAGACCTTTGCATGGGATAACTCCAAGGACATCGAGCTGTCCTTTAAGGACGCTCCGCGACCGGGTATCAAGGTTTACAAGTTCGACAAGGAAACCAAGATGCCGCTGGAGGGCGCAACCTTTGAAATCCGCCGCGACGGTCAGGTACTTGCAACCGTAAAGACCGATGTAAACGGCAATGCCGGACTGTACGATCTGCCCAAGGGATTTTATCAGGTAGTTGAAACCGAACCGCCGCAGGGTTATCTCCGCGACGAGCAGGTGCACGAGGTCTACATTGACCCGACCGCAGACCCGACGCAGCTCATCCGCGAAGTCGATGTTGCAAATACAAAAAAATTATCCATCCGCATTGTGAAAATCGACAAGGAAACCAAGGTGCCTCTGTCCGGCTGGAAATTTGACGTTTTCTACAACGACGCACACCTCACGAGCGTGACTACCGATGAGAACGGTGAAGTCATGCTCACCAACTTGCAGCCGGGTACTTACCGTGTGAAGGAGACTGGCGGCGACACCGAGCATTACAACATGGATGCACCGGATCAGACGGTTGAACTCATTAAGGATCAGGCAGAAATTCCGACCTTGACCTTTGCCAATACTGTCAAAAAACACTTCGGCATCTACAAGATTGACAGCGAAACCCATAAGCCGATTGAAGGCGTTACTTTCGCTATCTACAAGGACGGCAAGCTGCTCGGCAATTACACCACCGGCGCAGACGGCCGTATCTGGCTCCCGTATGCAGAGCCGGGTACTTATCAGGCGCAGGAGGTCATTACCGACCCGAAGTATGTGCTGAATGAAAAGGTATTCACCATTGAGAACAATTCCGAGTACCCGACGTTCTTCACTATTCCGAATGTGATGAAGAAGGATATTACCGTCACTAAGATTGACAAGGATACCGGCAAGCCGTTGCAGGGCGTTGTATTCCAAGGCTTCAAGGACGGCAAGAGCATCGGTTACTTTACCACCGGACCGGACGGTAAGTTTACGATCTCGTATGCAGACAGCGGCACTTATACATTCAAGGAGTATCATACCCTTGCAGGTTATGTGCTGAATAAGGAACCGATCACCATCGAGCATACGACAGACGGAAATGTTGATCTCGTAGTGGACAACACCGTACAGAAGAAGTTCGAGGTCGTTAAGGTGGACAGCCAGACCAAGCAGCCGCTGGCGGGCGTACAGTTTAAGATCTGGCGTGATGCAACTCTGCTCGGTGACTACACCACCGACGAAAACGGCAAGATCACCATCGAAAAGGCTCCGGCAGGCACCTACAAAGTACAGGAAACTGCTACTTTAAAGGAATATATCCTGAACGATAAGCCTTACGAAATCGAGCACACCACCGACAAGGCAACTTCTATCACCATCGAGAATACTAAGAAGCCTGGTCTGTCGATCACCAAGATCGATGCAGAAACGAAGAAGCCGCTGCCGGGTGCTGTGTTCAAGCTGACCCGTGCCAACGGCGATGTTGTTCGTGAGGACATCACGACCGGCGAGGACGGTACGGCATTTGTAGAGGGGCTTGATGCTGCGGATTATATCGTGACCGAGGTAACTGCTCCCGGCGGATATATCATCGACAAGACCCCTCATGCAGTATCTCTGGAAAAGGGTAAAACTTACACGCTTACAATCGAAAACAGCAAAAAGCCGGGTCTGCTCATTAAAAAGGTAGATGCACAGACCAGCAAGCCGCTGGCGGGTGCATCGTTCAAGATCACGCGCGGCGATGGCAGCGTTGTCCGTGAGAATGTTGTAAGCGATGTGGACGGTGTTGTTCATATCCCCGAACTGGATACTGGCGTATATATCATCACCGAAGTTAAGGCCCCGTCCGGTTATGTGATCGACGAAACGCCGAAAACGGTACAGCTCCGCAAGGGTCAGACCTATGAAGTCACCTTTAAGGATACCAAGCAGTCGCAGCTTGTTATCAAAAAGGTGGACGAAGATACCCGTCAGCCGCTGAAAAACGCGAAATTCAAAATCACGAAGTCGAACGGCGAACTCGTCAAGGAAACCGAAACGGACGAAAACGGTACGATTACGCTTACCGGCCTGCCGGATTGCTCGCTGGTAGTAACCGAAATTAAGGCCCCGGACGGCTACATTTTGCAGGATACGCCCAAGACGATTGAGGTCAAGGCAGGCGGCAGCTATGAGCTGACTTTTACCAACAAGAAGCAGTCCGGTCTTACCATCAAGAAAATCGACGAGGAAACCCGTCAGCCGCTGAAAAACGCGAAATTTAAGATCACCAAGTCGAATGGCGAACTGGTTAAGGAAGCAGAAACCGATGTAAACGGCACGATTACACTGAACGGCCTGCCGGATTGCACTCTGGTTGTAACCGAGATTGCAGCGCCGACCGGATATATCTTGCAGGACACCCCCAAGACCATTGAGGTCAAGGCCGGTCAGTCCTATGAGCTGACCTTTACCAACAAAAAGGCGTATGGCCTGCAAATTCGCAAGACGGTCAAGGGCACCGGCGAAGCACTCGCAGGCGCGAAATTCAAGGTCGAGAAGGTGTCCGGTGAGCGCATCGGTGAGTATACCTCCAATTCTGCCGGTCTGGTCAACATTTCCGGTCTGGAGGACGGCATCTATGTCGTAACCGAGGTTAAGGCTCCGGAAGGCTTCCGTATCGACACAAATCCGAAGAATGTTATAGTAAAGGCTGGTGAACTGGCCACTGTGGAATTTGAAAATGCCAAGATGTCCAGTGTCCGCATCAAGAAGATTGACAGCGTGACGAAAGACCCCATTCCGGGCGTGCGTTTCCTGATCAAAGACAAGAATAAGAACATTGTTGGCGAGTATACCACCGACAGCGATGGTTATATCGAGCTGGAAAACGATCTGGAAGAGGGCAAATATTACGCAGAAGAAATTCAGGCCGCACCGGGATATATCCGCGACACACAGGAGCGCACCTTCCGCGTAAAGCGTGGCGAAACCACTGAGATTGTATGGGAAAATACAGCGCAGTATGGTCAGATCCAAGTCATCAAAAAGTCCAAGGACTACAACAGTATCAATGGTCTGCCCGCAGGCACGCTCCTGCAGGGCGCAACCTTTGAGATCTACGACAAGGCGCAGAATGTTGTAGACACTGTGGTTTCCAACGAGCGCGGCCTTGCAATCTCCAAGCTGCTGCCGCTGGGTCGTTACACCATCAAGGAAACCAAAGCACCGAAGTATTACGGTGTATCCGGTGAAACTTTTGAAGCGGAAATCGAGTTTGCAAGCCAGATCGTCCGTCTGGAGGTTCTGGACGAGAGCGTTTACACCAATGTTGTAATCGGCAAGTCCGGTCCGAAGCAGGTAACGCCGGGTATGCAGATGAAGTGGACGATCAGCCGCGTGGCCAATAATTCCTCCATTCGTCTGACGAGCTTCTACTGGCGCGACAATCTGCCGTATCAGGCGGTACAGCTGGATAAGATCGTAACCGGCACTTATAACACCCGTATCCCCTATAAGGTGGTTTATAAGACCAACTTCAATCAGACACCGCGCACGCTGGCAGATAATCTCGACCCGTCTGTCAACTGCGTCCTGCAAGCAACGCCGACCGCGCTCGGCCTGAAATCCGGTGAAGCGGTAACGCAGATTATGTTTATTTTCGGTACGGTGCCGTCCGGCTTCCGTATGGTGGATAACGCCTATATTTACGGTACGGTTCGCAAGTCGGCTTCCGGCAGTTCGTTTGTTAATAAGGCAGATGTTGGCGGTCTGAATGACAGCCAGCAGTGGATCATGTCGAATGACGCATGGACTACCACCATCTACCGCGCACCGACTTATAAAAAGCCGACCCTGCCGACTACCGGCTGGTAAGGAAAAGAGAGGAGAAAGTTTATGAAAATCAGACGATTGATCTGTGCGGCGCTTGCCGCATCGCTCGCCCTGTGTCCTGCCGCTTTTGCGGCGGACACCGCCCCGAAAACCGATCGTATCGTCACCACGCAGAACGGCACCGGTTACTCGGTGTCTTCTGTGGGGCGGCATATCATTCCGGTGTCGGACAGCAGCCAGAGCTTTGATTTCTCGCCACTGGACGGCTACGACCTGTCCACGCTCATTATCTCGGACGGCAAGTACACCGATCGCGCCAATGTCGTACACCTCGACAATGATTTGACGCTGAACGGCGTGACTTATCCGATCCACTATCAGTCCAAGACGGACAACGGCGGCACGAGCGTTATTCGCGCCACTGTTGATATTCCGGCAGCGCAGGACGATGTAACGCTTTCGGCAGAAACAGTCAGTACCGCCTTTGCGGTAACGGCAACCTCGCAGACCGGCGCGACCGTATCTGCTGCCACGACTACGCTCAATAAGGGCGATGCGTACAGCATGACGGCAACGCCAGATCGACTGTATGCCATCACACGCGCCGATCTTACCATCGGTGGCAGCAAGTCTACGGTACAGCTCTCCAAAGGCTGCGATGTGACCTCTAACGGTTTCCGTTTTCGTGTGGATGCAGCCGGTGTGCTGACGGTTTACTCCGGCGGCGTTACCTCTGCGACCATGATTGAACTGAAAACCGCAGAACGTCAGCCGGACAGCGACGAGGTGCTTGTTACCGTTCGCACCGGGCGCGGCATCAGCAGCGAAATTTCACGCGATATTGTCAAGAAAGGCAGCAATTATACCGTTTCTTTCTCGGCAAAGCGCGGCTATACGATTGACGCGCTGACGCTCGAAGCAGACGGCAAGACAGCGTACAGCACGCCGAACAGCAATACCGTCTTTGTAGGGTCTAACGCTTATCGCGTGTCCGGCAACAGCGACGGCTGCACTGTTTATCTGACCGACCTTCAGAGCAATATCACCGTCAGCGCCGAGAGCAGCTACGACACTGACCACCTCACCGTTGACACTTCGGCAGGCTCCGGCGTTCGTATCCGCAAGGACTGCGGCAGCACCGTAGACAACGGCACAGACATTGAGTTCGAAATCTATGTCACCGATGATGACCGCTACGAGCTGGACGAAGTAACTCTCCGGTTGGACGATAGCAGCCGCACCGTAGATGCAGATGCGACCTCTATCCGCGTTGCGGGCAAGACCTGCAAGATGGAAACTGACAGTGATGGTGTGCTGCACCTGTATGTCAACGATGTTGATAAGCCGGTTTATGTGTCGGCTACGGCAAAGCGCATCGACACCAGCCACAGCATTACCATCAAGTCGGCGTCGCACCTCACGATTAGCAAGGATATTTCCGGCTCGTCGGTGCGCGACGGCAAGGATGTTGCTTTTACGGTTAAGCCGTCCTCCGGCTACGCAGTCGATGATATTACACTCAAGGTCGGCACAAAGTCCAACACCGTATCGGCAGGCGCGTCTTATATCCGCGTAAACGGCGTTGATTACGACATGACGCGCAATTCCAACGGCAATGTGACAGTTTATGTGGACAACATCAAGAACAATGTCACGATTTCCGCGACCGCTGTGAAATCGAGTTCTGCGGTCAAGCCGACCACCGGTAATGGTGCAAACGGCAAGATTTACATTGACCGTTCGGTTAAAACGCCGTTCTTTGTTGGTTATAACTCGCAGTTCCATCCGAAGCAGAACCTCACGCGCGCCGAAGCGGTACAGCTCCTTGCACGCATGACCAACGCAAGCGGCAGCAAGTATACCAACAGCAGCGGCTTCTCCGATGTGCAGGTAAACAGCTACTACTCTAATGCACTGTCTGCGTTCGTATACGGCGGCATTGTAGACAGCAGCACTTATTTTAATCCCAATGCGGCAATCACGCGCGCAGACTTTGTGGAGATGATCTACCGTCTGGATACCACTTCGGACTATAACGGTTCTAATCGCTTTACTGATGTGTATTCCACCGCGCCGAACGCAGCTGCGATTGCGTACTGCTCGGATCGCGGCTGGGTGCGCGGTGATCCGTCTGGCACATTCCGTCCGTATGACTATATCACGCGCGCTGAAGCTGCGGCGGTAGTCAACCGCACGATGGGACGCACGCTCTCGTCCACCGACATCAGCGGTATTCGCTATACCGATGTGCCGATGAACTTCTGGGCGTATAACGATATTCTGATTGCGTCCGGTAATCAGAGGTAACACCTATGCGACCGGACAAAAGAGGTTCGGCAGCGAGCACCACCACTCTGGTGGTGTTCGCTCTGCCGGTTATCTGGCTCGGATTGATCGGCGGCAGCTGCGCTGCGCCGGGACGAACGCTGATCGACTGGATAAACGCTTTCGGAACAGCAATAGAACAGCCCTGGCATTTTTCCTTTAACCAGTACAGCTTGAAAGCTGTACTGATCGCACTTGCTGCTTATGCGCTGTGCATCATGCTCTATCGGGACAGCCAGCGCAAGCGCCGCCCGGGCGAAGAATACGGCTCTGCCGAATGGGGCAACGCCAAGCAGATAGACAGCAAGTACCGGTATCACGATAAATTTACGGTTGAAGTGAAACAAATGCTTCACCGCATAGCGAGTTTCGTCGCTTTATGTGCAGAATTTATCACCGGAAAGCTAACAGAAGAAGAACGCCAGCGCCGCAAAGAACGGAAAGCACTTGCGGTTCATGTAGACCAGAACATACCGCTGACCATGCACACACGCATTGGCCTTGATGTATTCCGGCACCAGCGCAACCTCAATATGATGGTTATCGGCGGTTCCGGTACAGGTAAGAGCCGGTCGGTGTCGAAACCGGAGATTTTGCAGGCAAACTGCTCGTACATTATCTGTGACCCGAAGGGTGAGCTGCTGCGCGACTGTGCAGAGTTCCTACTCCACGAGGGTTACGACATCAAGGTGTTTAACCTCAAAGAAGGCGAACGCCGCTGCGGTAATATGTACAATCCGTTCCGCTATCTGCGTTCCGAGGTAGACTGTGTGCAGCTTGTAACGCTGCTGTTTCGTGCGACCACGCCGAAAGGCTCACGCAGCAGTGACCCGTTCTGGGAACGCGCCGAAGAAACGCTCGTAACGGCTCTGGTGCTGTTTATCTATCTGGAGTGTGATCCGGAAGATCAGAATTTCGCAACGGTGATGTTCCTGCTCCGCAACGCGCAGGCCAGTGAGGAGGACGAGGGCAAACAAAATCCAGTAGATACTCTATTTGCTGAAATTGCCCAAGATCACCCAGAACACATTGCCAATCAGTATTGGGAAGCCTACAAACTCGCCGCAGGCAAAACCGCAAAATCCATTTTGATTATGGCAAGCTCGCGTCTGAAGCACTTCATGCTGGACGAGATTGCGGATATGACCATGGAAGATGAAATGGATTTAGCATCGCTCGGTGAGAAGAAACGCGCTATTTTCGTCTGCACGCCGGTCAACGACACCAGTTTCAATTACCTTGTTTCCATGATGTATATGCAGGCTTTTCAGCAGCTTTACGACCGCGCAGAACGGGAATACGGCGGCAGACTGCCGCGCCATGTACGGTTTATCATGGACGAGTTTTACAATACACCGCCACCGGATCGTTTCGACAATGTGTTGTCTACCTGCCGCTCCTACAATCTGTCCTGTGCAGTCATTTTGCAGGACATCGGACAGCTCAAGACCATGTTTGAAAAGGAATGGGAATCGCTGATGGCGCAGTGTGACGAGTTTCTGTATCTCGGCGGCAATGATACCGCGACCCACAAATATGTGTCCGAACGACTGGGCAAGGAAACGATCTTCTCCAAAACGACCTCGCAGACCAGAGGTACGCATGGTTCGTCCAGCCAGAATGACCAGAAGGTTGGTACAGAGCTTATGACGCCGGATGCCATAAGCCGCATGGAAAATCAGTATTCGATTTTGTTCATGCGCGGCGAACGCCCGGTGTTCGATGAGAAATATGTGCTGCAAAAGCACCCGAATGTACAATGGCTTGCCGGTGACGGCAAGGCAAAAGCGTATTCACCACCGGAACATATTCCGTTCCACAAATATCATGTTGAGATTCCCGCCGATGAAATCGACGAGAAATACAAGCCAGAGGAAATCGGAGGTGTTCTCTTTGAATACTTCGTTATTCCTCCACAATCCCCCCAAAAAGGAGAATGAATTATGAAAAACAAGTTTACTCAAAAAGCTGCTGCGCTGCTGTGCAGTCCCAAAGCACTGAACCGCGCCCGCATTGCGCACCGACTGCTGTCCATGACGGCAATCATCGCCTGCCTTGCTGTTGTACCGGCATTTGCAGATAATGAAGCGCTGAATGCGGTAAACAAGCTCAGTGACACGATCTTTGCACTGATTAAGGCTGTTGGTCTGATCTGCGCGGGTTGGGGTGTGCTTCAGCTCGGTATGTCGGTGCAGTCGCACGATGCTTCGCAGCGCACGCAGGGCGTTCTCTGCATTCTCGGTGGTCTGTTGATTTACTTTGTAAAGGCAATCCTGACCAGCATTGGTGCAGCCTAATCCCCGAAGGAGTTGATTTCCTATGTGGGTAGTAGATATTATTGAAAACTGTATCACCTTATGGAACTCCACACTGTCCTCTATTTGGAGTATGCTCACGCAGTCCCCGGAAACCTTTCACAACGGCGCGGTCTGGGATGCAATTACCAAAATCTTTACCGCATTACAGGGAGCAGGCTACGGCCTGCTCGTCCTGTTCTTTGCCATGAGTTTCTTTAAGCATACGGTTTCGTTTCGTGAATTTCGTCACCCGGAGCAGATCATTGGTTATCTGATTCGTTTTGTCGCTGCAAAGGTACTGATTTCACAGGGCATGGAAGTGATAAAACTGATATTTAAGATCAGCGGCAGCTTTATCGGAGATATTGCAGCGCAGATGGGCGGTCTGACAGAGATTGCCGCCACTTTGCCGGAAAATATACGAAACGCGATAGAAGATGCTTCGATTATCCCACAGATATTCATTTATCTGGTGTCGCTGATTTTGTCGGCAGTCGTTATTGTGCTGTCTATCAGTCTGCTGATGACGGTTTACGGACGCTTTTTCCGTATTTATATGTATGTTGCGCTGGCACCGCTGCCCATGTCCACTTTTGCAGGTGAACTTACCAGCCGACATGGCCGGACTTATATGCAAGGCTTAATCGGCGCGTGCATGGAAGCAATCGTAATCGTTATTGCCTGCATCATATTTAATGCTTTTACATCGGTGGACGGTTCGGATTTTCCAATCAATTTTGGTGACAGCGGCGTTGGACTGGTGCTGACTTATATGCTCAAGGTTATTATTCAGATGGTAATTCTGGGCAGTATGGTCAAGGCAGCAGATAAAACCGTTAAAGAAATGTTTGCGCTGTAACAAGGAGTGTGAAGCGTTATGGAGTCAAATGTAAATCGAGAGATACGCAATTATCACGAGGGCGTAGTCATGGGTCTAAGCGTGCGGCAGACGGTTTGCGGTCTGCTTGCCGCAGGTCTGGCCGCAGCCGCGAACTTCGGCTTACAGCCGTTTCTTGGAACAGAACTTGCGAGTGTCGTATGTATTCTGGTGGCGGCAATTCCGGCAGCAATCGGCTTTGTGTCCTTTCATGGCCTGCCCTTTGAGAAATTCGCTCTTTCATGGCTGCGCACAATGTTTATGCATAACGGCTGGTATGTATACCGTTCTGCTAACTTCTATGCGCAGTTTACGCCGGAAGAGCAATCGAAAAGCGGCAGGAGCCGCAAGAAAACAAAGCAGAAAATCAGTGAACACAGTAACGAGGTAGAACAGAATGAGCAAAACCAAACCAATTAAAGAGAAAAAAGAAAAGCAGGAGAAAACCACAAAGCCGGTACGCCTGCCGCGCAGCGTGCAGCAGCTTATTCCTGTTAAGCGCGTATTTCCGGACTCAATCTGGCAGGTCGGCAACAACGAATTCAGCCAGACATGGTCGTTTTCCGATATTAACTATGCCGTAGCCAGTCTGGACGATCAGCGCACCATTCTGGACAGCTGGGGGCGTGTGTTGAACGGCCTTGCGGCAGACAGCCGTATGAAAGTTACGCTGGTAAACAGTCTATTCGACAAGGAAGCCAACGCAGGAACTCTGTTCCTGCGCAAGCAGCATGACGGTATGGATAAATACCGCGCAGAACTGAATCAGGTGATTATGTCCAAGGCGCAGGGCAGTAACGGCATTGTGCAACAGGAATTTATGACCCTCACTGCCAAGCGCAAGAACATTGCCGATGCCCGGCAGTTTTTCGGTCGTGCCGGCAAAAGCCTGAGCATCGGTATGCAGCGTCTTGCGTCCTCTATCCGCTTACAGGACAACAGCAGTCGTTTCCGTATTCTGCACGACTTTTTCCGTCCAGATCACCGCATGACAAAGGCAGATCTGGACGAAATGATTGCGCGCGGGCAGAACATTGCTGATGTTTTCTGTCCTCTGGCACTGCGTTATCATAAAGATTATATCCAAACCGATCAAGGCTTTATGCGCGTGCTCTTCATCGAGGAGTTCGCATCGCGCCTGTCCGATGAACTGATCCACGACCTCATGGGACTGCCGCGCCAGATGATGCTGTCTATGGACATCGAGCCGGTCAACACCCAAGAAGCACACAAGCTGCTCAACGGTCTTGCACTGCGTGTCGAATCCGATATTGGACGCTGGCAGCAGCGACAGAACAATAATAATAATTTTTCGGCCGAAATCCCGTATGAGTTCCAGCAAATGCGCAAGGTTGTTGCTGACTACATGGACGATATTACTGAGCATGACCAGCGTTTAATGCTGACCACCATCACCATCGTACACTCCGCAAAAACACTTGAGCAGTTAAATGCAGACACCGAGAGCTTGCAGGAAATTGCAAGCGGTTTCGGCTGCAACCTCACGAAATTAGCCTATCAGCAGGACATCGGTCTGGATACTGTCCTCCCGTATGGTTTGCGCAGCGTACAGCAGCAGCGCACGCTTATTACGGACAATGTTTCTATCCTTACGCCGTTCTCTGCGCAGGAAATTCAGCAGATGGGCGGCATCTGTTACGGAAACAACGCCGTTTCCGGCAACCTCATTGTTGCCAACCGCGCAAATCTGCTCAACGGTAACTGTATCCGACTGGGCGTATCCGGTGCAGGCAAGTCTTTCTCTGTTAAACAGGAAATTGCTTATGTGCTGCTGTCCACGCACGATGATGTGCTGGTGCTCGACCCGGAGGGCGAGTTTACGCCGATGGTCGGTGCTTTCGGCGGCAGCATGATCGACATTTCCGGTTCGTCCGCAGTACGCATCAATGCACTGGATATGGAAAAAGGCTATGCCGATGATGGTAAAGATCCGTTGCCGGACAAGTCTGAATTTGTCCTGTCCCTGTTCGAGCAGATCATGCAGGACGATCTCAAAGCGCAGCATCGTTCCATTATTGACCGCTGCGTACAGGCTGTTTATCGTCCCTATATCGCCAGTGGATACAAGGGCGATGCTCCGACACTGACCAACCTGCAGGCCGAGATCAAGCGTCAGCCGGAGCCGGAAGCGCAGGAGCTTGCGCTTGCAGCGGAATTGTTTATCTCCGGTTCGCTATCCATTTTCGCGCAGAAAACCAATGTTGACCAGAATAATCGCCTGACCTCTTACAATATCCTCGATCTCGGTGAGCAGCTGCTCCCGATGGGTATGCTGGTTATTCTGGAGAGCATTTATAACCGCGTGATTCAGAACTGGCGTGCAGGTCGGCGTACATGGGTATTCGTAGACGAGTTCTCAATCTTCTTCCGCTATCCGTTCGCCACGAACTTCTTCCTGCGAATGTGGAAGCAGGTTCGTAAGCGCGCCGGTTACATGACCGGCATCACGCAGAATGTGGGCGAAATGCTGACGAGCAAGGATGCCTGCTGGATGCTTGCCAACTCTGAGTTTCTTATCATGCTTTCGCAGTCCGCATCCGATCGCGCGGCACTGGCCGAGCTGCTGAATATTTCGGACACGCAGCTTTCGTATGTCGAGAACGCTGATCCCGGCTGCGGCCTGATGAAGTTCGGCGGCGCGTTTATTCCGTTCGTCAACAGCTTCCCGGAAGATACAGAGCTGTATAAGCTCATGACCACCAAACCGGCAGACCGGGAGCAGGTAAAGCCGCATGGTGTATAAATACAAGAACAAGAGCGATGCTGCCAAGGTTCACTCTGCGCCTACAACCGGGCGTAGAGTGTCTTACAGCCGCAGTGATAACAAGACCTATCGCAATACAGGAGGAGCAAGCACTCGTGCGGGCGCGGAGCTGCGTGCTAAGCAGACTTTCGGAGTACCGGGTACAGACGGTGCCGAAAAGAAAAAGTCCCGTAAAAAGCGCCTAATCAAGCGCTTTGCGATTGCAACAGCCGTCCGCACGATAAACGATAAGAAAGCCGCACAGCACAGTGCGGAGGTAGAGGCAACTGAACAGATTCAGCGGCGTATGCACGATGCAGCCTATGTCGGAGTAAAACTTGCCGCCAAGCCGGTACGCAAGGCGGCACGATCATTATACCGAAGCGCGGACAGCAAGCTAAAAGATTATCGTGTACGCAAGTCCGTCGTTCGTACCGCACAGCGGTATCGCAGTGCAGACGGCAAAGCGCGTATACGACTTACCTACAAGTCCACACGCGAAAATAAGAATATCCGCCGCGTTAGGGTAAAGCAGTATCAGAAATACCGTATCCGCACAGCGCATGGTGCCATTACGCCGCGCGGTGCAGTACGCGAACAGTTCATGCGCCGTCAGCGCACGACCGCTGCTGTGCGAGCCAAAGCCGCAGCAAAGAAAAAAGCAGCGGTACAGGTCAAGCAGCGGCAGAGTGCGCAGTACCGCACGCCGCAGAGTACGGCATCTAAGGTGTACAGTTCAGCGCGGAATAAAGCAGGTAGCAGCGTATACGGCCCGTCCCATTCTGCACAGACAAAGATACGCACTGTACAGCAGCGTAAAGCCGCAGCCACCGCTTATAATGCGCGTGTGCAGAAAGCTGCTGCGGAGCGCAGCGAAAAAAGTATGCGCTACCGCATCAAGGCGCGCAAAGCCGGTGTGAAGAAAATGAAACGTCAGCAGGCCGCAAAACTCGCCGGAAAGACCTTGCCGACTAATGCAAACGGTATAGTGAAAAAAGGATTTTCGGCAGCAATGAAGTCCGCTTTTCAGTTTACTGTGCGGTTTGCGAAATCTAAAGCGCTGATTCCGATTCTCGCAGGTGTGCTGGTTATGTGCATGATCGCGGCTCCGGCTGCGATGGTCGCATCGGTGCTTGGCCTTTTCTTTGCCGACGCGCAGGCGGCAGAAAACGACAAGCTCTCGACCGTCCAGACGGCCTATGTCAATGCGCAGTTTGCATGGAGCGAAGAAGTGCTGTCCGGCGAAAGTTACGATCAGGTTGTCTATGAGGGTAACTATGCCAACGATGTTGAAGTGTTAGCTGTGTTTGCAGTTAAAACAACCGAAAAAGACGGCCTTGATGTAATCGAAATCGACGATAAGAAAAAAGCGATTCTGGCGCAGGTATACAAAGATATGAACCCCTATACCAAGTGGATTACGGTCGTGAATAAAACCCGTATCCTTCATGTGCAGATCAATGCACTGACTGCTGACCAGGCTGCGGACAAGTACGGATTTACGAAAATGCAGCGCACAACGCTGAAGGAGCTGCTGGATAAGTACCGCAACGATCTGCAAGGACTGCTGAATTCGATATTCGGTTCGGCTGCGGCAAACCTATCCCCGGAAGTTCTCGCCTTGCAGGCACTTGTAGAGAAATACGCCAAGCAGTACGGTATCTCCGATCATGTGGGCACACTGCTGGCGATTATTCAAGTCGAGAGCGGCGGCGTGTTGGCTGATGTTATGCAGTCCTCGGAGAGTGCCGGACTGCCGCCCGGTGCAATCAAGGACAAGGAAGCATCTATCAATCAGGGCTGCAAATACTATGCCGAACTGGTTAAAAGAGCAAAGCAGCTCGGTGTAGACGGTGACAGCATTGTACAGGCGTACAACTACGGCGGCGGTTTCCTTGACTATGTAGCGAAAAACGGTAAGAAATACTCCTTTGAGCTGGCGGAGAGCTTTGCAAAGCAGCACTCTGGCGGTGTGCGTGTTACTTACAAAAACGCTATTTCTACTGCGAAAAATGGCGGCTGGCGGTACAATTACGGCAATATGTTCTATGTTATGCTGGTTCAGCAGTATACCGGCGGCGCAGCTTACGGCAGTGAAACCTTCCAGAAGCTCATGACCGAAGCAAAGAAATACATCGGTATGCCTTATGTGTTCGGCGGTTCTACTCCGCAGACCTCGTTCGACTGCTCCGGCTTTATCTGCTGGGTCTACACGCAGTCCGGCGTATGCAATCTCCCGCGAATGACAGCGTATGGTATCTACTTGCGCTGCACACCAATCTCGGCCTCGCAGGCACAGCCGGGTGATCTGGTATTCTTTGCGAACACCTACGATTGCCCCGAACCGATCTCGCACATCGGTATCTATGTAGGCAACGGTAAAATGTTGCATTGCGGAAATCCAATCGGTTACGCAGACCTATCCAATTCGTACTGGAAATCACATATGTATGGGTTTGCGCGCCCTAAATAAGCAACAGGAGGTATCTATGAACTGGAAAGAAAAACTGCGTAAAGAGTGTGAACATCTTAACGAAGTGAGCGGTTTTTATTCGTTCTCTGTTATGCAGATACAGCAGGATAAGGAATATTTCGGACGATTTGGTGGTCAGGAACTGGCCACCAAACATCAAGAAACATACAAGAGATATAAGTATTTCAAAAGGGATTTATTAGTGTATCTTTTCCTTTTTATCGGTGGGTGTATGATGACTTATCTTATAATTGAAGATGCTCATTCAGCTTATCCCGTATTGGTTGCGGAAAGTTTTTGGGAAATCATTAAGATGTGGGTACTGAAAATCGCGATTATCTGCGAAGTTATTTTCGGTGCAATCTTAACTATTGTGTCGGTATCGCGCGTTCGTTTCTTCCGCAGACGGCTGCGCGTGATTGAGGAGCTTATGAAGTCTGATAATTGCGCAGAAGATAAAATCGTACACTGCCGAAAGCATTGAGATTGCTACCGTTAAGATTAACGGCCAAAAGCGAAAAGTCCCCTCGTTCTGAGCGAATGCTTGGAACGAGGGGTGTTTTTTCATTTTATTCAATATTCTCCGCGACCTTGCGCAATTCATCAGCTGGAATTGTACCGTACAAGTGATACAGCACATCGTCATGCGTCCAGAAGATCGTGGTAGCTCCGTTCTTGCTGAAAAGCGTTGCCGTTTCTCCATGCAGCTCAAACTCGGTCGATTGCACATCTTCGGTATCGAGAATTTTTTCGGTCTGCGTTTCATCGGTAAAGATAGTGCAGGACAGGTCGAAAAAGTTTCCGTCCTCGCCCTCATATGTGACAGTATACAGCTGCTCTCCGGCGTTTTCCTCCGCCTTGCTCATGCCGTCCGGGATATAGGAAAGCGTTGGCGGAAACGCATATGCAATGCTTTCGGGCATATCTGCACTTTTGCTGAACCGATAATCTGTCAGCTCGTTGAACACACGCACGACGGTTTCAATGATTTTCTCGCGGTAAGCGTCTACTGTCATAACGCCGCCGAACGATACGGTGCATACCAGAAGAAAAATTGCGACAATACGCTGCAACAGCTTTATGTGGCGATTGAACTGCGCAGAATGGCGCTGCTCACGGATCAGTTTGCGCATCTTTCGGTCGAATTTCCCGGAGAACTTGTGCTCCGGTATCTGCGGCGGCAGTGTCTCGGATAGCCATTTTTCGCGTGCAGCCTCCGCGTGATGATACAGCATATCATCGGTTATCTTCATCGGTATCTTCCTCCTGTATCTGTAATGTGCGCTGCAAAGCCTCTTTCGCGCGCTGTACGGTTTTGCGCACTGCTGCCTCGGTCATATCCAGTGCTTTGGAAATTTCAGAATAAGAAAAGCCGTTGTCGTAGCGCAAAAGCAGCACTTCGCGGTAACGCGCAGGCAAAGCAGCGATTGCCGCGGCGATCGCATCACTTTCCGCCATATGCTCGATTTCGTTCGCCGCTACGCTGCCAATGTATGTCTCGTCCAACGGCAGGACAGCGGTGCGGCTCTTGGAGCGATAGAGGTCGATTGCTTTCCTCTCGGTAATAGTAACGATGAGTGAGCGCGTTTTGTGACTCTTTATTTCGGAAATCGTATCAAGAATTTCGACTATTTTTAAGAAAGCCTGATGCACGACATCTTCGGCATCACTGCTGTTGTGCAGGATCTGGTTTGCAGCATAGTACATCAGATTACGATATTGCCGGTATATCAGCTCGAACTTGGATTTATCTTCATCGGAACTGATGGCTGCGAGATAAATTAGCATTTGACACCGCCTTAGTGGATTTTAGCAGATTATAGCACAAAGCGTTTCTAAATGCAATTTCAGGGCAATGAAAAAATTTTTTGCGTTGGTGTCACAAATGGGTATCCTCGTTCGTTACCATGTACAAACGAACAGATATTACCCGAAAAATTTTTTTGGCTGATGTGTCACAAACGGGTGCTCTCGTTCGTTACAGTGAATAAGAAAAAATGAAAGGGGCTTTTCTATTATGAACAGCAAAGTAAAAACTCTGATTTCTGGCGTATGTCTGTCTGCTTCTTTGCTCGCAGCAGCAATGCCGCAGGCAATGGCGTTGGAAGATAGTGCGCACACCGAACAGACTTGTGCGGCACAGACCATTGTCGCACCCTGCATGGATTACATCAACGACGCCGACATCACTTTTTCCATCTCCGGTGGCAAGGCGTATGTAGATGGCTGGGTCCGCGGACAGAACGGTATCGCTACCCGATGCAAGATCACTGCGAACCTGCAGGTGAAGAATGGACTGTCGTGGAGTACTGTGAAGACCTGGTCTGATGATCAGAATGGACGCAAGGCATCTATCAGCGGCAGTTATTCCGTATCATCTGGCAAGACATACCGCGTATCAGCTGTGGTAACGGCATATAAGGGTTCGCTGTCGGAAAGCAAGACGATGATTTCCAAGACAATCAAGGCTTAATGCTGATAATAAGATCGGAGGTGATTCCAATGGTTTATTAAAAATCCACATAAAACCGAAAAAGTGCATATCTCACCACGCAAGCGGTGTATTGGGCTTATATGGATAATTATGTTATCCACGGTTTTGGATTTTGATGTAACATAGTTTTCGATAGATATCATAATAACAGAAAACAAAGGTCGGTGTAATTACTTTACAACAATCTTAGAGCATAAACTAAAATGCGGAGGTATACTATGAATAAGTTTAAGAAAATGCTAAGTGTAGCGCTCGCAGGTTGTATGGCTGTTTCTGCTCTGATGTTGAACTCCGGTGCGGTTGCAACCGATATGTCTGATATCGAGGTTTCCGAAGAAAGCTCGATTAGTCCACGTATCTCTTTTCCCTGTGATCTGACAGGTCTTGCGGCTGGAAAGGAAAAAGTGGGATGGACAAAGTTGTCCCTTGATGCGGGAGATAAGATTACCTTCACTGGCGTTTGGAAACCAGATAATGCGGGTTTAATCATCACCATATATCGCCTTAATTCCAACAATCAGTATGTTTGGAACAACAGTTATGCAACGCTGATGACAAACGAATCTTGGACTGCAAATATCAGATCTAATGGTATTTACCAGATAACAGTCAAACCGACTTATATGATTAGTGGCGGAAGTGTGATAGCGGACTTCAAGTAAAACTGCCTTAAAAAGTTGAATTAGCACTGAACATTTACTCATAGAGTGTGGGTGTCATATGCTTGTGGTATGAGGTGATTCCAATGTTTTGTTAAAAATCCACATAAAACCGAAAAGGCTGGACACCTCACCGCATCAGCGGTGCATCGGACTTATGTGGATAGATATAGTATAGCCGATTTTCCAGATCGGCGCAAGTGTCCAATGAAAGGTATGGAGCCGTACATTATCTGTATGGCTATCACAGAAAGCATGAGAACAGGAGGTCAACATGACTAAGTTCAAGAAAATGATGAGCGTAACGCTCGCAGGCTGTATGGCAGCTTCGGCGTTGATGATGAGCGCAGGTGCAACGCGCAGAGACGGAAAAGCCGATGATACGGAACTTTCCTCTGCAGCAATGATTGTTTCTTCTGTCCCGCAATCCGATGAAGAAATCCTTGCTGAATATAACGAATATCAGAAAAATGGTGCATTTTCGTTAGATGAAGACACTACTGATACATATTCGACTGTGACAGAAAATGATGAGAGTGCACCGTATATCGTATCATCTGAACCGATTTCGGATGAAGAAATCGAACAGAATATGAAGAAATACAGTCAGAATTTGTTGGTCGATGTGCAAGCGCGTGGTAATAGTATCCCCACATCCGTATACGACTTGGGAAAAGAAACTTATACTGGAACATTCAATTTTAAGAACTACACATACACAAACTATTGTTTCCTGAATCCATATGGATACCTTAATGTAGAAGTATCTGCTACAACTGGCAATAAGAAAGACACCAGCTATACAGTCGCACTCTATAAAAAAAAGAAAAATACTTTTGTAGATGGAATTGACGTGAATTACGGTGAAAAAGTACATATCGTATTTCCGAGCATTGATGCAAAGGAAAAATATTATATTAAACTGACAAAGGGTGACACTGGAACCTATGCCAAAGGAACCATTTTTCTGTCGTAATCAGGTTGTACATTGGACAAACAAAGGAGCTTGAGTTTTTAGCGCCGACTGTCTGATGCTCAAGATAAATACGAAGCATCATAGCGATATATATTCGGCAGTGCTCCGCAAGACATACCGCGTATCTGCCGTGGTAACGGCGTATAAGGGTTCGCTGTCGGAGAGCAAGACTATGATTTCCAATACAATCAAAGCCTAATATAGACATAGATTAAGAGGTGAGTCCACATGAAAACAACTTACTATGTTATCAAAATTTTGTATGTTGTTGAATTATAGGCGTTATTTTGGTGCCATGGATGATCATATGTGATCTATTTTCTATTGATTCTTTTCCGGTATGGATTCTTATTCCATCGTTTATAGCGTCAATATATAAAGAATCTCTGAAAAAGAAAAATGGTGAATTATCAATTTTTAAGCACAATGTCGAAGGCTATTATGGGTTATATATCCTTGTAATGACAATCGTTCTGCTAATAACCGGTGGCTTTTGGATAGATATGGTGAAGTGAAAATAATAAGCTGAGGTTTACCCTCAGCTTATTATTTTTGAGCCAGAATCGTTCGAACTGTTGCAAAGTCTTGTTGTATGTAAATCGCAGAATACCTTTATCTCTATGACTAATACATCACAACTCTGGCTCTGCTAAATCGGCCGATTTCCGTGGAGAACTGTGTCTCGTAAGTTTGTAGTTCAGTTCGTTAAGGCGAGAGATCTTCTGCTGATACTCGTCCTCCAGCGGCCATGGCTTACCGAGGTTGACCTTGGCTTCATCAAGCTGCTCATGCAGGCGAGCAAGGCTCTGCTCGTTGTCACCGATAAACTTTCCGATGTCATTCATAGCGTTGTTCATACGCTGGATGCAGCCGGCCACATTATCACCCGGTTCAACCATACGCTTGGTTGCACCATGAATACAGATACGCACCTCGTCCATGAGCGAACGCTTCAGTTCCAGCTTAAAGCCGCAGTACGAACCGATAGAGCGTGTGTCATCATATGACAGCTTGCCTTCCATGTTCTGCGAAATCTTCCTGCGTTCATCCGCTATCATGGTCAGCAACGCTTCACCGGCCTTGTCCTTAGCTGTGTAAGTTTTTCCGTTCAGTTCGATACGGAAGGTTGCGCCCTCTGTCTGGGCATGATTTGCGTCCAGCGTTGCCTGATCTCTTTTCAGCGCCGCAATCATGTTTTCTTTCTTAACAATGCTGTGCGGCAAGTTCACATTTACATCGTCCTCCAGCTTATACTGGTCATTGTGGTATGCAGTGCGCAGGACGGATAGTTTCTGCACATAAACATCAAGTTCCATGCGCTCCTTGATCTCTGGATCACCGGCAGCAAGCGCCTTAACCTCGGCATAAGACAGCGCAGCATCGTCAATATCATCACAGGTGCGCGCCGGAGATTTGCCGGTTACGACCTGCGAGATAAACTTCTGCTTGTTCTCGACCGTCTGCCAGTTGTAGCTGTCGAATGTACCCTCAGTAACATAACGATAGATATGTACCTTTTCATTTGTATTGCCCTGACGGAGAATACGACCATCACGCTGCTCTACATCACGCGGACGCCATGGGCAATCGACATGATGCAGCGCAACAAGGCGTTCCTGCACATTGAAGCCAGCGCCCATCTTGGCAGTCGAGCCAATCAACACGCGGATTGCACCAGATTTCATTTTGCTGCTGAGTGCATTCTTTTTTGCCGGTGTGTCCGCATCGTGAATATATGCGATCTGGTCAGCCGGTACACCCTTGGCGATCAGCTTATCCCGTATATCGTCATAGGAGCAGAAACGACCGCTGTCCTTGCCTGCCGCAGAGGGTGTCGCAAGGTCGCAGAAGATAAGCTGTGTGCCTTTGGTCGGCTTGCTGCTTTCCCATGTATTGAACACATTTTCCACGACCATATTGAGCTTGCTGCCCGGATTGTCCGGCAGGGACGAGTCTGCAAGCCGCTGATCGAGCGCGAGCTTGCGTCCGTCATTGGTGATAGCGAGCATATTGTCCTCGTAGGGTGCGACTGCACCGCTGCGCACGCGGTCAGCGCGTTTGCCGAGTTCCTGCACCATGGCTTGCTGTGCTGCTGTTGGCTGTGCCTTTACATTGTGGTATTCCACTTCCGGGCGCTGGAGATCAAGCATATCGGCGGTCTGAATATCTGCCGCCTGCCGCCAAAGGTTAATCAGTTCCGGCAGATTGCAGAACTTTGCAAAGCGCGTTTTCGTGCGGTAGCCGGTTCCCTCTGGCGCCAGTTCCATCGCTGTAACGGTTTCGCCAAAGTTAGACGCCCAACTGTCAAAGTCGGTCATGTTGACACTTTCCAGCGTATCGTTCTGGAGATAGCGCATCATTGTGTACAGCTCGGTCATGGAGTTGGAAACCGGCGTGCCGGTTGCAAAACATACGCCATGATAATCCGTTTTCTCGTTCAGATATTCGCACTTAGCGAGCATATCTTCACTTTTCTGCGCTGCGCTTGTGTTGATACCGCCGACATTGCGCATTTTTGTAAACAAAGCAAGGTTCTTAAACTCGTCTGCTTCATCGACAAACAGCCGGTCAACACCGAGTTCTTCAAAGGTAACAACATCGTCTTTTTCCTTTGCGTCCATCAGCTTTTCCAGACGAGTTTCCAGCTTCTTTTTCGAGGATTCCAGCCGCTTTACAGTGAAGTTTAAGTCCTTGTTCCGCTTTGCATCGGTCAGACTGAGTTCCAGAGTATCAAGCTGCCGCTCGATGTGCCTGCGCTCGTTTTCCGACGATAGCGGTATTTTTTCGAACTGTGTATGGCCGATAATGACCGCATCGTAATCGCCAGTGGCAATGCGTGCGCAGAACGCCTTGCGGTTCTCCTTAGTGAAGTCCGCTTCTGTGGCAACCAGAATATTTGCACCGGGATAGAGCTGCTGAAATTCTGTGCCCCACTGCTCGGTCAGCGAGTTCGGCACGACGAACATCGGCTTGTGAGAAAGTCCGAGCCGCCGCAGCTCCATTGCTGCCGCAGCCATCGTCCATGTTTTGCCAGCACCGACACAGTGTGCAAGCAGCGCATTGCCGCCGTAAAGGATACGAGCAACTGCATCTTTCTGGTGAGAATATAGCTGAATACTTGGATTGATACCGGGCAAAGTGAGGTGACTGCCGTCAAATTCGCGCGGACGGGTGGTATTAAAATGTTCGTTGTAATAACCCACAAGTCGTTCGCGGCGCGCAGGATCATCAAATACCCAGTCCTTGAACGCCTGACGAAGTGCGTCCTGTGCGTTTCTTGCCTTAATGGTTTCCTTGGTATTCGGAATACGCTTTTCCTTGCCGTCTATGATTTTTACATCACTGACCTGCACATCGCGCAGATTGAGTGACAGTTCCAGAAGTTCGTAAGCATTCACGCGGGAAGTGCCGTATTTCGTATATGCCAGCGAATGAGGGTCTTTATCTACACTCTTATTGGATACATACCAGAGCTTTGCAGCATCAGAATACGAGGTTTTAATCTTGTTCAGTGCATAGAACGGCGGATGCAGCACATCGCGGATGAAATGATCGATGTCCTCCGGCGGTATCCATGTTGTGCCGAGCTTTACATTGATGTCCGCAGCGGTCAGCGGCTCCGGCTGGACACGCTCCAGCATTTGCACATTAACAGCAAAATCCGGGTCGCTCTGTGCGGCAAGGCGTGCAATATCAAGTTTGGCGCGTACATTGCCCGAAAGATACTCGTCCGCAGGCTGCCATTCCTGTGTTTGTGGGTCGAGGAAGATCTGCTGACGCAGTGCAGTGGTAATCTGCTCCTGCGGCATACCGTCAAGCAGTGCGGACATATATGCAAAGTCGATTTTGCCGCGTTCTGCCAGCGACAGTCCGAGCGCGTCCTCTGGCGTATCGGCGTGTGTTACAACAATATGCGGACTGATTGTGCGCTTGCTGAAAATGGCGGTCTTGCCGATTACATTCTGCTCATCGTCCAGTTTTTCCAGTGCAAGCAGCAGCGGATACCCAGCATCTTTTCGAAAAGCCAGTTTATTGCCGCGCTTATGAATATTGCCGAACTCCTTTACGAATGTATCGTAGTTCTGCGTGAGGTCTGCCTGCAAAGCATGAAATTGCTCATCGTCACAGCCGTCACGCTGGGCTTCGATCAGATTACGCACAGCATCTCGAATACCGATCATGCTGATAGCACGTTTAACAGCAGTAGCGTTCATTTCGGACGGTACAAGATTGCCGTCTGCTTCTTTGAACATTAGTTTACCGTCCTGCACAGCATAGGAGAACGGACGCAGCTCTTCCATCGGCGTGTTCGACTGGAACACATCAGCGGTTTCTGGTGCAGGCGGTTCTTGCGTGTTCGATTGGAACACATCGTCCTCAATGAGCGTGTTCGACTGGAACACATTCTCGTGACCGAGGTGAAGAACTGCTGCGGAGAGCAGATCTTCCAGTTCGACATTCGGATCGGGGACACAGGCGGTATCCTTACCGTATTGAGTTGTGACCTCCTGCATCGTACCCAGAATCATTTCCGGGTGCTGCAAGAAGTAATTGTTCAGCTCCATGCCGTCTGCATTTTTTCCGGTTTCCGTCCATGCGGGCAGCTGCTCCGGCGGCGTGTCACGCTTTTGCAAGAACAGAATGTCGGTGGTAACGCTGGCACCGGCATTTGCCTTGAATGCCGTATTGGGCAGACGAATTGCACCGAGCAGGTCGGCACGCTCGGCCATTAAGCGGCGTGCGGCAGGGTTTGCCTTGTCGAGCGTACCCTTTGAGGTGACAAAGGCAACAACGCCGCCCGGACGCACCTTATCAAGCGACTTAACAAAGAAATAATCGTGAATGAGCAGATGCTCCTTGTCATACCGCTTATCGTGCAGGCTGTAATCACCAAACGGCACATTGCCGACGGCGCAATCAAAGGAGTTATCCGCGAACTTGGTATTCTCGTAACCGGTGATTTTAATGTCAGCATTCGGGTACAGCTTGCGGGCAATGCGGCCGCTGATGCTGTCCAGCTCCACGCCGGTGAGCTGACTGTCCTTCATGTGCTCCGGCAGCATACCGAAGAAGTTGCCGACACCCATAGACGGCTCCAGAATTTTGCCGTTTTCAAAGCCGAACTGAGCCGCAGCGTCATAGATCGCGCGGATGATCGTGGGCGAGGTGTAGTGCGCGTTCAGGACAGACGCACGCGCGGCCTTGTATTCGTCCTCAGTGAGCAGACTGCGTAGCTGCTCATAGCGGCGGTTGTCGGGACTGAACGCGCTTGCCATGCCGCCCCAGCCGACATACTGAGAGAGCACCTGCTGTTCCTCGGCAGTCGCAGGACGGTCTGCGGCTTCCAGACTTTTCAGCAGGCGGACAGCCGCAAGGTTTCGGTCAAATTTTTCTCCAAGCGTACCGTTGCCGAGGTTGTCATCGGTAATATGGAAAGTAGGCGGATTGCGGCGCAGCGCATTGCGGTATTCCTCAAGCGAGGCTTTTTCAGCCTCCTGCACCGAGGGAAACTCTGTCCACTTGCCGTCGATCATAATGGATACCGGCTGTGCGCCATCCGTCTGAGCAGTTTCCTGCGTGTTCGATTGGAACACTTCGGGTGCCGCATTGCGTTCGTCCTGCGCCATCAGCCGCGCAAGGCTTTCTCGGCTTTCCGACCGGAAAATCGGATAAGGCTGCGCCGGGTCGCGGAGCTGTATATTGAGTTTGCCAATCTCGGTGATTTCGAACGGCCTGCCATCCAGATAAACGGTATCGCCTGCATGGTAGTCCTGCGTGTTCCAATGGAACACATTCTCCGGTTCCGGCATACTTCCTGCTGCTTCACGCAGCATCGGCATAATATCATTATAAGCCGGATACTGACTAAGGAAATCCAGCAGGCCGCCGTCACCGTCACCAATATCCTGACGCTCGGTGAATGTTCTGCCATCCGGCAGCAAAAGCGTAAACTTGGTTTTATTGTAACCGGCATACTGGTATGCTTCTTCATATCCGGCATTGAAAGCATTTTCCAATGAACCATACTTTTGCTCGATGTTTTCCCGACCGGAAACAAAATCCTCATCCGCTTTTCTCATTAAGCGGTCAAACTCAGCAAGGGGATAAACCTTGCCGTCCTCAAACGCACTGCTTTCACTCCATTCACAGCGCACCATGATAGAGTTGTCGGCTGGTGTGTTCGACTGGAACACATTCTCCGTTTTCTCATTCGGGTGCAATTCGTAATAGTAGTATTCTGCATCGGAGATCATCGCGTCGAAATAGAGGCTTGCAAAATGATCGTTGAGTTCATGCAGACTATCGAACGAAACGCTGTGAACCGTTTCACCATCTACGGCGTAATTGATGCAATAAGTGTTCAGATCGGCGCTGACCTGTATTTCATGCTCATCGTCCTCCGTTGTGCTGTATGCCAGACCAACATCAGAAAGGTCGGAGAAGTCAGCCATTGTATCAAATTCCTCGATACAGTAATCGTTGATCAACTGCTTTGCGGTTTTGAGATCGCTGTCCTCGGCAGTATGCGCTTCGGCGCTCTGTACCGCTTCAGTCAATGTGTTCCCATCGAACACATCATTGTCTGGATCAGACGCGGCAAGTTCTGCGCGTTCTGCCGGAGAATTGCCCTCGAACACATCGCGCTCCGGCGGCGTGTTCCTTTGGAACACATTTTCCTGCGTCTGTTCGGTAAGGAACTCCGGTACATCGGCAAAGCCGATGCTGTCCACATAGTGCGCGGTATCCTGTCCATTTCGATGCAGCACCACAATATCCGAAACCGACAGGCTGTGACCGGTGAAGTCGGCAGGACGGTTGATATTGAACTGATCATAAATGTTGTCCAATGTGGTATCCGGGGTGAGCGGTGCGGAATATTTCAGCTCGTAGTTGCTGCGGTTTATCGTCATGCCGCCCGCATGAATCCCGTCGTAAGAAGTAAACAGTAGTTTTGCATTGGCTGGATCAGCCGTAAGCTGGTAGATCTCATAGCGGTCGCTGTCCGGTTCTTCCGGCGTGTTCGATTGGAACACATTCTCCGCAGGAACAGACACAGCTTCTCTGGTGTTGAGAGATCGTTCGATCTGAGCGATACTGTTAAGGACTTCGGCGTTCTGCCAGCCTGCCACCTTAGTATAATCCTGAATAATGGTGTCCTTGCCGTCTACGCACTGAACAAAATCCAGACTGCCCGGAAGAGCTTCGGTATTCATTGCTCCCAGCGCTTTTCTCTGGTTGTTCGGGAGTTTATGGTAAGCGTTCAGAGCATCTTCAAGAGAATGAAACTCCTTGATGTCCAGAGCGCCGCGTTTCTGAATATCCTCTGCAACATAGAAATGGGCAATGAACTGCTTAGGCTGTGTCGGCTCAGCACTGCGCGTGTTCGATTGGAACACATTCGCCTGTGTTCCAGCAGAAGTATCGCGGAATGCCCGCAAGCCGTCTGCACCGAATTCAGTTTCGTAAGCGTTTATAGCATCTTCTGCTTCGTGGTCGATGGAACGCATAGTATAGACATGGCGCTCGGTGCTGTTACCTTTGGTGGCGGCAATCGTTACATCATGCTTGTCGCGCAGCTTCTCCACATACCGCTCCAAGCTGTGCGCCGGGATGCCGCACATCTCTACACGACCAGTACCGGGAAGTTCGCGCGTGGTAAGGTTCAGTTCCAGCAGAGCCGCAGCCTGTTTTGCATCCTCACCAAACATTTCAAAGAAATCGCCTACTTGAAACAGTACGATACTGTCTGCGTAAGACGCATTCAGTTTAATGGAATTATAGTCGTTCAGTGTGTCAACCGGCGCTTGCTGCTTTTGTGTGTTCGATTGTAACACATCGGCTTGCGGCGTTTGTCCCACATCCGCCATGACACGCTGAATGAACGGGTCACGGTTCAGCTTTTCCGGGTCAACCACTTTGCCGTTGACAATGCCGCGTTCAGCAAGCGCCTCGCGGATTGCGATTGGGTCAATATCCGAAAAATCGTCTGGCTCGGCGGCAGGCGGCTCGTTCTGTGTGTTCGACTGGAACACATTTTCCGGTTCAGAAATCGTTACGGTATCTGTCCGTTCCTGCGCATACCGGCGCTGTTCCTCCGGTGTCAGATAGCGGTTCTGCCGGATGAGCGTACTAATCTGGTGATCGACCTGACTCCACGACAGAGTTATCCTATCGTATACAGTTCTGTCGATACTGCGCTCGAATGTAATACCCTTGCCATCGTGATTTTCGCTGTAACCGCCGTAAGCACGACCGCCCCAGCCGTACTCGTTTTTCAAAAATTCGATGCGTTCTTTCTGCGTATGATTTTCTGCATAAAACTCAGAAATGCGCTTTTTGCCGCGCTCTATGCCGCTGCCGCTGCGCAGCATTTCGTCTATTTCGTCCTGCGTAATAAAAGCAGCGCGCACCGGTTCAAAACCGTCTGCGGCAGCATAGAGCGCTGTCATGTGCTCAGTACGCTGCAAGCGTTCTGCCGCATCTTCGGAACGCTGCACATTAAAGTGAAAGCGACAAAGATCGCTGTTTTGCTGCACAGCGCGTGCGTAATCCGCCATTTCACCGGTCAGTACAGTGCGCTGTGCAGGGTCACTCAGCGCTGCGGTCAGCTTCTCGACAGCCGGAGGGAAAACATCGTTAGCAAATTCCTTTGTCTGCGCAAAAAAGCCTTGCTCCCGCGCTTCCTCGCTCATATCGTGATAGGTGTGCCAGATTTCCGATGCAAGCTCGCGATATTCGTTAGGCTTTGCATCTGTCAGCTCTGCTGCACTCGCATACTGACCATTTTTCAGCAGCGTGGAGATACGGTTAGCTGCATCTTCATAAGTCAGTACAACAGCACGCGGCGTGCGGGTATCGTGACCGCGTGCAATACGCAGACCGTTGCTGTCAAACCAGAGGGAATGGTCAATGTTATGGACGCGCACGCCTGCGCCGCCTATGCGGTATTCTCGCCGCAGGAATGCAGCAGCATCCGCCATGCTGATATTCGGCTGCATGAAAAAAGCCGCGATACGCTCGCGGCTATGGGTACTGTTGCTGCCTGCGGTCAGTACGCGGTTGATTACCTCATCGGAAACATCGGGCGTGTTCCATTGGAACACATCGGGTTCGGCGGCAGGCTGTGTGTTCGATTGGAACACATCGGGAGTGTCCGTCAGGGACATCTGCTCAAAAGAAACAGCAGCAGGCTTTTCCGGCTCTGCTGCTGTTTGGCTGTTTAATAAATGAAGGTTTCCTCGATTATCTGCGTCACTTCGTGCTGAATGTTGCCCATCAGACCGATCCACTGCATCGGGTCGCGTTCTTTCAGTTCCTCTGTCACGCCATGATGCTTCGCTTTCTGTGCTACCAGCGACTCGAATTTGTCCATCGCGCGGCGATCCAGCTTGTTCAGATAGTGGTTCAGCTCGCAATTCCGAAGCAACTCCATCAGTTCCTCCGGCAGGTACTGCTTCATGTACCTCAGACGCGCTGCGCCCCATTCGCCGTACTCCGGCTTTACCAGATCGGGGTGCATCTTGCCGTCCGGTCCCTCGTGGTAATATACTTTCTTCGGCAGTTTTGCCATCTATAACAGCTCCTTCCTTTGTCGGTTCAGATACTCTTTCGGTACCTTTATTATACAACATAGAAGGCTGTTCCGCAATACGCTTTCGCGTTGTAAATCGAAAAAGTTTACAACCGTCTAAGTTCTTCATAGACTGCTCAATTGAGCGTAATGCCGTTTCAGACGCTTCCTGCGTAATCTGTCCAACAAGCGCAAGCTCGTCCGGCGAGAGGTTCCCAGTCGGGATGTCCGAGCTATACTGCGTCGGATCAAAGCCGCAGCGCCGCAAGACACAGTAAGCAGTTGACTTGACCGCAATACGGATCAGATCGGTGTTGTCAGTGTATTCACTGGCTTTCTTATCTGCAAAGCACTGGGCGGACAGATACAGGTTAATAGGGAAATCAAAATCGGTCTGCATATTCTCGCCCAATGCGGCAGAGATACCGTCCAGAACTGTATCGTATGCATCGTTCCGCATCTGCCAGATATACGGCGGTGCGACAGACTGGTCACGCGGCGAAGTATCCGAAATATCGAACAGATACTTGATACGCGGCTGATTGCTGCTATTATCAACGATACCGATGCCGTTTGAGCCACGATTGACGCGGCGGTGCAGACGATCATTCCAAAGCGGCAGCTCGGCACAGGCTGTTGCATCCGGTCGCTGTGACCAGATCAATACCTGCGATTTGAAATCATACTTGTACAGTCGTGCTGCTGTGTCGAGAAAGCTCGTCCATTTCTCTGGGGATGCAGCAAATTCCGCAAGCGTCTGGTGATAAAGCTCATCAAGCTGCTGCGGTGTGAATTTTGGCATAGTGTTCACTCCTCATTTCAGAAAATAAAAAAAGTGTTCCAATGGAACACATATCAAACGGCGTCGCGCAGGGCAGCTTCTAAGCGGCGAATATGCCGCCAGATTGTCATGCGGTAGGTTTTTTCGTCATGCGCAATTTCGGCTACGGTTTTACCCTTGATGAAATATGCAATAAAGCAGCGGCGCTGTACAGCTGTCAGCTTGCCGCTGTGCAGCAGGCGCGCAGCTACACGAAAAGCAAAGCGAAGCTGTTCTTTTCGCAGCAGGCTTTCCAACGGCCCCGGTTCTGGAGATGGAACCAGAGCAGCCAGTCCGCTGAAATCTTGATCAGCTTTCCAGTATCCATGATAATTGTCCGAATGGTAATCATGGTACAGTAGTTCATCCGAAAGCTCTTTGATAATACGAAAATCTTCAGCGCTATGCTCCGGATGAGCGCGCAGATATTCTGCCATTGTGATTTCCTTGGTCGTGCCATCTTCAAAGCAATAAATAATGCTGGTGCTATCCTTGTTGGCGTTCCATTCCTCTTTGCTTAACATATGTAAATTCGATACCTCCTACACAGCGGCAAGGGATTTTGGGTACAAAAAAAGAGCGTCGGAAAAACCGATGCTCTTAAAAATAGCGTCTTACTGTATGTAACTCTCGTAGGCTTTCGCCCAGTTTATATTGTAGCACAGATTGAGCGAACAAAACGAACAAATTGCTTTTTCTTCGCTTTTTCTCTCACAAACAGAGTATGATATAGAGAGTATAATTAAAAGAGTATAAATGGAAGAAGTCTAATTATTTTGCACCATTTTGCATTGCACCCTTTATGCAGTGTGACCAATTTGCAAAGTGCCTTTTTTATACCCACCCCATGAAAATAGGTATATGGTAAGAGAAAACAAAAAATCCGGTCGAAAAACGACCGGAGATGCAAGAAACAGCTTGTAAGAAAGCCGGAAATCCAGATTAAGAAAAGAAAAAAGCAAGGGCAATAGCCGTAGCTCCGAATGTTGGAGTTACGGCTGATTATGCCTTTACTGGTTCGCTGACGGATTGTTCAGATTGTTTCGCTTCCTCAGCGGCGCGGCGCTTGCGGATTTCTTCTTTTTGTTTAAGCCAGATTTCCTCCCACAGAGGGATTATATCGGACTGTTGCGGCTGTGCATCGTCTTTTGCCTGCTGCTGTACCAGGTAATCATACAACACAGTGCGGCAGTAAGCGACCGAATTTTGCGTGCTGCGCGCGAGAACATTCTCTTTTTCACTAAGGAAATGAGAAATATTGGGACGAGCAACACGCGCAACAACCGCTTGACGATCTTCCAGCGGAATATCGTTGTTTTTAATCTTGATGTCTTTCTCATATTTCAATTCAGCCAGCGCTTCGACTGCCATTTCCACATTTCCCTGCGCGTAATGGAGTTCCAGCGTGTCCGCATCAATCTGTTCACGAATATCTTTGATGCGCTCCTCATGCGGCACAGGCGGCGCGTTCTTTGTTAAGCCGGAAGATTTACGGACGGCGTTCTTGCGGTGCTTACGCGGCGGCTGAGAGCCGTCTGCGCCGAACAGACGCTTGATCTTTGCACTGGCCTGCGCTATGTAGTCGCTGATCGTGCGCTCGCTGGATACCGAGCCGTCCGCATGATGGTTCACGAGGTACGGTGCTTCGCTATCCGGCTGGTCGAGCAATTCGTACTGATATTCAAAGCTGTTCTCCTCGCCGGTCGGGTAACGATGCTGTTTGAGCAGGCCAGCCAGCTTGAGCTGCCGCCAGATGGAGGAAAAGCGCTTAATGTGCTCCATGCAAAACGCCTGTACACCAGCCGGGTTAAGAGAAAAATCCGGGATATTGATAAGATGCGCGACCACGCCGAAAAGACCCTTAACAGCCAGCGGAATACGCTTGCTGCGCAGGATCAAGTTTGGAATTTGCGTGAAATCACGCTTGCTCTCGCCGGACAGAATGATACGGCAGTCACCGGTTACAAAGTCTGCACCGGCAATAAAAGCGTGCGGCGCAGCCGCAGACGGCTCCTGCATCAGCTCATAACGATGAATAAACGCACCGGAAGATGCGCGCGCAGTATAATGTTTGAGATAACCGGCGGTAAGCAGCTCACACCATGCCTTGTCCATGGCGTAGTTAGTGCCGCAGACCTTTGCCAGCTCGCGCTTAGTCAATGCCCAGTCCGGCATACCGACATAGCTGGAAATAACGAGATAAAGCCCCTTTGCCGTCAAAGACAGGGACTTATCTCGCAGTATGCAGTTGTAGCCGATGGTAAAGCCGGTGTTGGACATTAAGGGAAACCTCCTTGCTACCCTGCGTTAGCTGCAAGGTAGCGATTGAGTAAAATACGCGCATGATCGGCAGAAATACCGCCGCCGATATTGTTAGCAACCTGCTGCCAGGGCAGGCCATCTATGTAGCGCAAAGCTATGATTTGACGCACGAGGGGATCGTGAATTGTGTTGATATATGACCAGATTTGAATGTAAAGCGCTGCACTATCTAAGACGCGCTCTTTGATCTGCTGCTCCAGCACATCAATCATGGATACAAACTTGTCTGTGCGGTCGCTGCCGCGCAGCAAACCGATATGAGGTAAACCGCTGATGGACGATGTGCAGCCGGTAAGAAGTGCGTACAGCTCTTGCAGACGCTCTAAGTCGCGGGAGATTTCAGAGTTCAGCAGTGTAAGCTGTTCTAAATCGCTTTTCGTCACCGGCGTGCACCTCCTTTGTGTTCCGATAGAACACACATTTTAGATCATAACATCACGATCATCATCGACATAACCTGTCGGCATATCATTATAGACTGGGATAGACGGCTGCGGCTGCTGCGCGGGTTCAGCACTGTGAGGGAAGGTAATGCTGTGATTGATGCCCGGTTCCAGATTTACATTGACCGAACGAGCAACCGGGCGGAAGCCAGTCGGCGCAGTTACCTCAGTGATAATGTAATCACCTGCGGACAGACCGACAATAGATGCAATGCCGTCTGCATCGGTGCCGTTATGCAGGCTGACCGTTGCACCGTCCATCGTATACAGGTCGTAGACGGCGTTTGCAAGTACATTGCCCGTAAGGGTATCTACGGCCACAATCTGCAATCCACTGCGTTCCTGCTCGTTCTGCGGCGCGGCCTGCGGCACTGGTGTTTCCTCCGGCTCTGCGGTCTGCGGCGGCTGTTCCTGCTCACGCGCGATACGCTGCTTTTTGGTTTCGCCAAACTGCACATTGTCACACTGGATTTCATAGTCTACACGGGTCTTGCCAGTGTTCTTATCTGTCCACATATGCGAGGTGAGCTGACCGATCACGATAGCCAGCGTACCTTTCTGAAACCACTGTGACACAAACTCTGCTTGCGCGCCATAAGTCACGCAGGGGATAAAGTCGGTAACATCTGCGCTGGAACGGCGGCTGACAGCAATGCGAAAGGTTGTGACCGGCTTATTGCTGCGCGTGTAGCGCATTTCTGGTTCGCCGGTTAAGCGGCCCATGAATACGCAGTTGTTGATAGAAATACTGCTCATTTCGTCCTCCTTATCTGATGAAAAGCCAGAAAATTCGTAAAAATACCATGATTAAAAGAAAAAACGGTGGGAAAAGCTGCACTAAGCGTTTCGGCAGCGGCATATCGTCGTGCGCGATCAACCAGAGCGCATAGCTTGCCATTAAAACAGTGATGAGGGACGCGAGGATCATGTAAAACAGTTTCATTGATTTACCATCATTTCACGATATAGGTGATCAGACTGATCTTTCATATTTTGTAGTTCATCTCTGCTTTGCTGGAGTTTGTGTCCATCTACGTAACTCACACTATTCACAATAAAATGTGTGTGCAAATATTCCGTATCAGTGTGTGTAGCAATCAGCACCTCAAAGTCCGCCCATTCGGGAAGTGCTTCGGCCAGTTGATACGCAATCTGATGAGCCTGTTCAGGCGAAATGTTTTCGTCTTTGGCGAAACTTTGAATGAAATGTTTATACGTTCGCCCACCATTTTTCCCCCATAGACGTTTTGTTACTTCCATTTCATCTTTAACCGTAAACGGTGTACAATTCCAACCGCTCAACAAATTTTCACTGGTTTTTCGTTTGTCCATTACACGGGTAAGTACGGTTCTAATGGGTGATTTACCGGATATTGCTTTGATAATAGGCAATGTTATTCACCTCGATCATTGTTGAGGAAACAGATTAGATGCGGCTGGCGATGCAGCATGATACACGCGGGATCGTAATCTGTAATACAGCGGAACGCAAAGCGTATATCGCGCTCTTGTCCATATGAGAAACGCAATATGACCAGATCGCCATTATCCTCGTGGTACGCGATTACAGCGAGATCTTCCGGTGCAAGGCAGGTGCGAGGGATTTTACGCATCGTTCACACCTCCGTTCGCTTTGCGGCAAGAAGCAAGCTGCTCGATCAGCTCCGACCGGCGCGCAGATGCGATACTGTGCTTGATGCAGTCCGGTGTAGCACTGGACTGCTTTTCAAGATCGGACGATGTTGCAGGCACGCTGTAAATGATAGATAACTCAGTCATCAGGGTTATCCTCCTTGTGCAGCAGCATAATATTGCGGATAATAACAGCGATATGTGCGGTTGGATTTCGCAAATAGCGTGAATGATATGCTTCACTCTTGATAAAATCCCGCGCCAGCGCTGCTTTAAGCTGCTCAATATCATTAGCGTTTTGCAGCTTGACCGGTAGCTCTACGCAGCAGTCCAGTTCGGACGGCGTGCCGCCATCAGGAATACAAAGATAATTTAAGTGATAAGTATAAGTCATAGCAATATTACTTGATAATCTTCATCATGTTGTAGCAGTACAAAGTGGCTTTGGCATCTGCAAGGCTGTTGTGTGCTGCACCCTCCCACTGGTAATCAAAATGTTTTGTACAGGTAGAGAGCGAAGCGCGTCTGCGAGTACCGCCGTTGGCGTTGAGGTAGTCCACAAACATCTGCATGACATCAATTACGGTTAGATGCTCGGTCGGTATGCCAATGCGGTCAAGAAAACCGAGGTCGAACGATGTATTATAACCGATGCAGACAGACATCTCGGAGAAAATCTCTACAAGCTGCGGTAACAACTCGTGTGGATACGGCGCGCCTGCGACCATTTCCGGCGTAATACCATTGACTTTCTGCGCTTCTGGCCACTCCGTATGAAAGTACGGGCGCACCAGACTGTCGAACAGAACGGTTCCGGCATCGTCGATCACGCTGATTTGCAGCAGTTCATCGCTGTCGGTTAAACCGGTCGTTTCGGTGTCGATTACGATGGCCTGCGCTTCGGGTACTGCGGCCTGCGGCATTGCGGCGGCAAGCAGCGAGAGCACCTTTTTTATACCGCGCTGCTGGGCGCTGTCGCTGATCCGCTTCTCGCGTGCAATGAGGCGTTCTTCTTTTTCGCGCAGACGAGCAACGCGAGAGGCTTCGGCTTTCTTGCGGAGCGGCTCCAATACCTCATCCAATTCGGTCTGTGTCCCGTTGTGTACCTCATCGACAGTGTAAAAGATTGCGCTGTTGATCTGGCAGGAATTGACCCACATTTCGATTCCTACTGCATCAGCATTGAGAGCCTTGCCAAGTTGCGCCCACTGAAGTTTCGTGTGGTACATACTTGAAGGGAAATCGGTTCGTACTTCCATAGGTTGTTGTCCTCCTCATAGTATTATAGTCTTGCACATGGTCATACGCCGGGCTTGGAAAACGCAGTCAACAAGGGGATAGATCGTTTCCTGCGCTCCCGGCGCATGACCACGAGCAAGGCTCGTGGTTTAATATAAATTGTTCAGTGCGTTGAGGTCAGCGGTAAGCTGCGCGGTGCTGGTGCCGAGCAGTTTTGCAAGGCGTGGCAGCTTGTTATCCGGCAGACAGGTAAGCTGCTGGACAAGTCGTGCTGCATCACCAGGCAGCGTGTTCGATGGGAACACATTGTCCGTCTGCGGCGTTGCCGGTGTGCTCTCCGACTGCGGAGCAGATACTTCCGGTTGTGCGGTGGTGTCAGGCGTGTTCGACTGGAACACATCATCGCCGGTCGGCAATTTACCGGTTTGCACAAAGCAGGTAAATGTAGCCTGCTGTTGTTCTGTATTCAGCTTACTCAGCTCATAGGCAGTGGAAATCGGCAGATTGTCAGCCTTAATTTCTTCCATTAAAGAGGGAATGAGGTTGTTCAGTATACTGTCATACTTGGCTACGCGGCTGGAACTGATGTTAAGACTGCGTGCGACCAGATCGCGTACACGACCGTTCAGGCCTCGCTCTGCCTTAGCCTGTCGTTGCAAGTCGCGCATACGGCGGACTTCTTCGAGCTTGTCCCATGCGGTTTTCACGCGCTGGGAGTTGGCGGCGATGAGCAACACCGGTTCGCGCACGGCGCGGTCGGCGTCCTCGATCTGTTCTACGGAGCAAGGCAGAAACTCGTACTCTGTCTTGCCCTCGTCCAACAGCATACCGACCGCTCTGTGGCGGCGGTGGCCGGACAGGATTTTATATTTGCCATCTTCCAACGGAGTAACGACGAGGTTGTTCAGCACGCGGCCTGCAAGCTCGATAGCGGTTTTCAGTTCCTCGATCTCCTGCATTGAGTAAAAATTATCCTCGCTGGGGACGAGCTTGGAGTAGCTGATACGCTCAATGGTATGTTCTTTAACAGGTGCAGCTGCCATAGAGGTATCCTTGTTCAGCATATCGGTAATAGAAAATCCCATATCACTCAACCTCTTTTCTCTGCGGACAGAAACTCGCTGACGAAATCGAGGTAATCACGCGCGGCGGCGCTGGTCTTGCTGTATTCGATAATCGGCTTGCACTCAAAGCTGCTGCCAACTACCTTGCCGCTGTACCGGATATGCGTCTTGTAGACGGGACAATCCAGATTTTCACGCAACCAGTCCTCGCCGGTCTGCTCTCCGGCCTGACGCTGGAAGCAGGTGATAAGGCAACCGGCAAGCCGCAGTCCCGGATTAAGTTCCTCGCGGGTGATCTCAATCTGGTTCTTCAGCTCGATCAGGCCGTCAAAGGCGTAGCTGTCAATCTTGACCGGAATAACAGCTTCATCAGATGCAACAAGAGCATTTACCGTCGAAATGTTGATGTCCGGCGCGTTGTCGATTAGACAGTAGTCGTACAGGTCTGCAACCTTGCGGAGTGCAGTGCGCAGGCGTGTCTGCTGCGGACGAGAGCTGTCCATCATCACCTGCATATTTGCGGTGAGCAATGTCATATTCGCCGGAATAACATCAATGCGGTCGTACTTGGTGTGCTGAATAACCTCTGCCAAATCGGCATCGCGGTCAAGCATCAGATCGGCAATGCTCTGGCGGTCATAGCTGTGTACGCCAAAGGTCTTGGAGCAGTTTCCCTGCTTGTCGTTATCTACGACCAGTACACGCGCATTATACTGCTGCGACAGCGCATAGGCCATGCTGACGGTGGTCAGTGTCTTAGCAACGCCGCCTTTGAGGTTGATGATAGATACGGTTTTCATAAAATTATCCCCTTTGTAGTCGTGTGTTCCATTGGAACACATGGTTTCAGCAGTTTCCACGCTGCTGTTCCTGATTAAAAGAAAAATTAGTTTAGTGTGTTTCGACCAAACGACGGTCGAGCAGTTCGTCAAAGGTGACGGGAATTTCTTTGCGGTATGGGATACCGTTCGGTACGCTCATTTCAAGGCAACAAAACGGCTGACCCTTGAAGATGCTTAAATGTATAGACACGCCATTAGGCCATTTCATCCAGAGAATATCATACTCTCTGGAGAAAAAGGTCTGGTTAAAGGGCGGAAGCGAACAAATTCGCTGCTCTTTGAGTTTTTCGGCTACCAATTCGTAAAAAGCCAGATTCCGGGCACGAATGGATAAGCTATCGGAAAGTTGATAAGGCATCAATCGTCCTCCTGTCAGTCTGCGTGTTCCATTGGAACACATTCAGTTTTGCACGATGAAATTTCTTTCGCTATGCCGCGTTCAGTCAGCTCGGCTATTGTAAATCTAAATACCCTGCGATTACGCTGATGCTTGGTATCGTCAGACGGAGCGTAATCGTACTGCGTGACGGTCAGCAGCGGTGTGCCGGGAATGAGGGTCGTAAAGTAAACCTCGTGATACGGCCAGCGGAGCCAATAAGACGTCCTGATATGCTCAAACAGAACATCGCTCATCTTGGGCAGCTCGCACCACGGCAGGTTTGCGATCTTTTCTGCGGCCAGCTTGTACAGGCTGCGCTTTGTAGCGTGTAAACGATACGGCATAAGTTTCTCTCCTTAATCGGCCTGCTCAGCGATGGCTTGCAACTTGCTTACGCACTTAGCTGCGCAACTGGGGCAAATACGATACTCCTTAATGTGCTTCTCGGTAGGCTCACCGCAGAAAATGCAAGATGGCTCATATTTTGTGATAATGACTTTCTGCCCCTCAGTGTAAATCTGCATTTTTGTGCCGGTTTCCCAGCCGAAAGTGTCGCGCAGCTCTTTAGGAAAAACAATACGTCCCAGTGCATCAAGTTTACGGATGATACCAGTATCAGTCATGGCGCGGCTCCTTACCTAATACAACGGGCGGCACGATGCGCACTGGAGGACGCCCTGCCTTTACCATCTTTGCAATTGCGGATGCACGATCAGGGTCATAAACCTTGCGTCCACCGATGTAAATGTCACCGGTGTAGCCGCGCTCCAACTCACTCTTTACTGTGTGAGCATTAACACCGATGTCCGCTGCGATGTTCGCTACCTTATATCCGGAAATCCACATCTCGTAAATACGCTGACGCATTGCATCGGTAATTGCTCTTTTTACTTCGGACATTTTTGCACCTCCATTCGGATTTTTTGTAATAAAAAAACTTACCTCGAGGACTACTCCTTTGCGGTAAGTTAATTATTGCATTTTAGGTTGCCACAATTCCGTAATGATTGATGCTTGACAGACTCCTTCAAGTTCGCTATAATAATAGACGCAAAACTTTAGTGGACTTTTCCGGATTCGGTCATCTTTTTGCCACACAGCTATCTTGTGAT
>ERZ773169.459-NODE-459-length-53201-cov-5.296749_pt1 | contig 53201 bp, 34 predicted proteins | sample MGYA00580536_ERZ773169 | MGnify/ENA primary metagenome ERZ773169 (study PRJEB29015, sample SAMEA2737814) | human gut metagenome | biome: human gut; feature: human-associated habitat; material: faeces | place: China | collected 2012 ... | reverse complement strand
AGCATAAATTCTGTGCATCGCGAAGCGTGTTGCTGAGAACGGAGTGAACAGTAACTTTTATTTATAAGCAGTGAATCCCAGATCATTCATTGTCAGGTTTAAATTCTTTTTCAGATAAGCATTTGCTGCTATCATTGTCGCTTTCATCATAATGTTGGAAGTATCCTGCAGATCTGTCATCGCTTTTTTTCCGTTTGTATACAGGAAAGTCAGATTCTGACCTTTATAAGCAGATGCTTTTGTGGAAGAAGTCAGCAGCACAAAGACTCCATCCGAAGACAGGGCGGACTTCACACTGACCGTATCAGATTTCACACAGTTTCCGATAATATCCAGTCCGGCAAGGACTCCATCTGAAGGCACAGAAATCAGCATTCCAACATCTATCTTATCTTCTTTCTTCAGATAACCGATCATCAGAGTACTTTCTTCATTTACTTTGACATTTATAAACTGACTTCCGTCTTCGGTATATCTGCCTTTCTGACTGATATATTTTTTCAGTTTGGCATAATTCTGCGTCATTTTTGCGTTAGCCGATGCAGGATTCTTTACAGTAATCTTACAGGTGAATTTTCTGCCGCCAAGGATCGCTGTGATATTCGCTGTCCCTGTTTTTACTGCGGTGACCTTTCCGGCTGAAGTTACCTTGACAACATTTGTGTTGCTGCTCTTCCATGACGGTTTCAGACTGGTGCCGTTGATCTTCAGTGTATAAGTTTTTTTCGGTGTCAGTGTCAGGCTGGTCTTATTCAGGGTGAGATAATTCAGACCTGCGATCGCTGTCAGACCTTTTTTATTATAGCTACTCCAGATCGTATTTTTTCCGGATTTCCGGTAAGCTTTTACCGTATAAGTATAACGTGCTCCGGTGCTTACTTTTGTGTCGGTAAATGTAACATTCTTACTTCCTGTGATGGTTTTTACTGCTTTCCATCCGCTGTTTCCGGTCTTGCGGTATACACGGTATCCGGCTGCTCCTTTTACCTGTTTCCAGCTGAAAATGATCTTATTCCTGCCGGAGATCTTAATAGAAGACATGGCCGGCGCTGCTACAGTTACTGCCGCCTGTACTTCTGCCACGCTGATCAGCTCCGGAACCGTAGCTGGTGCCGCCGTCGCAAGCATAAAACCTGTCAAAATGCCACATAAAGCTTTTTTCCAATTTCTTCTCATACGCTTTTTTCCTTTCTGCTTTGTGGTGTATCTGGATTTCCTAATAAATATAGTATACATTATGGGGAATATTCCTGCTATGATATTTTTCGCCGAAGCGGGGCTTTCGGTGAAATTCGGCAGTTTTTACAATGGCATAAAAAAATGCCGCTCCCGCGGCCATATCATATGATATTCGCAATCTGCTCCGCTACTTGCTCATAAAAAAATGCCGCTCCCGCGGCATTTTTTTATATCACTAACCAATCCTCAATCATAGCTGTATTATGTAGCAGTACTGCCTCATTTCCCTTCGTTACAAAAATCCTCTGCACAAACACATCCACAACTTCACCTTCCCGGACGGGTTCTTCGTCAAGGCTTCTTCTGGCGCTGAGTATGGTGTTTCCTACACGGACTTTCAGTTCCAGGCTGCTGCCGCGGAATGCTACTCGTTCTACGATGCCCTCTGTTGCAGAGCTTTTATATTTCTGTTCCTCGTTCTTCTTTGTCACTTTCACAAACTCCGGACGGACAATGGCTTTTTCGCCTCCCGGAACTTCCTCGAAGTGATTGAACACCTGGTAATCATCGATCACAGAAGTCTGCCCGAAAAATCCCGCCGTAAACGCAGTATCCGGATTCTGATAAACCTCCAGTGGAGTTCCCTTCTGCTCGATCCGTCCACGGTTGGTAATAATAATTTCATCCGCCACCTCGATAGCCTCATCCTGGTCATGGGTAACAAAAATGCTGGTGATCCCCAGCTTCTCGATCATATCCTTCAGCCAGCTTCGAAGCTCCGTACGGATCTTCGCATCAATAGCCGCAAAAGGCTCATCCAAAAGAAGCAGCTGTGGATTTGGAGCCAGCGCCCGGGCAAAAGCAACTCGCTGTCTCTGGCCGCCGGACAGCTGACTTGGATATCTTTTTTCCAGGCCTTTCAGCCCGATCAGCTCTACCAGTTCCATAACTCTCTGTCTGATATACTTCTTATCCGCCTTCTGTACCTTCAGGCCAAATGCAATATTATCATACACCGTCATATACCGGAAAAGAGCATAATTCTGGAACACAAATCCAATGCCTCGCTCGCTGGCAGGCACATCATTGACCACTCTTCCGTCGATGATAATCTCACCGCTGTCCGGCTGCTCCAGACCGGCGATCATACGGAGAATCGTAGTTTTTCCGCTTCCGCTGGGCCCCAGAAGACCGATCAGCTTCCCCTTTTCGATACCAAAGCTTACATTATCAGATGCCTTGTAATCCCCATATGTTTTATTGATATTTTTTAACTCAACGTACATCGCCTTTTTCCCCCTTTCCTTTATGCTCCAGAACATTTCTTGCGATCAGAAGGATCACCGCCAGGATCACCAGGATCGAAGAAACCGCAAATGCCGGAACATACTGGAATTCGTTATAAAGAATTTCCACATGAAGCGGAAGTGTATTTGTTTTTCCACGGAGATGTCCGGACAGTACGGACACAGCTCCAAACTCTCCCATGGCTCTGGCTGTACACAGCACAACACCATAGAGAAATGCCCACTTGATATGCGGAAATGTCACCTTGGTAAAAATCGTCCAGCCTTTTGCTCCCATCAGTGCTGCCGCCTCTTCCTCATCGGACCCTATGGATTCCAGAACCGGTATGATTTCTCTGGACACAAATGGAAATGTGACAAAGATCGTTGCCAGGACAATTCCAGGAACTGCAAACACGATCTGTATCCCTGCACTTTCAAGAACAGAATAAAGAGGACTCTGCTTTCCAAAAACCAGGATATAGATAAGACCTGCGATAACCGGTGATACCGTAACCGGAACATCGATCAAAGTGGTAAGGAGTTTTTTTCCCCGAAAATGAAATCTGGTCATTGCCCATGCCGCACACAAACCAAAGATCGTGTTGCATACAACAGCCGCAGCCGTCGCCTCAATGGTCAGCTTCAGCGCCTTCAGTGTATACTCATCTGTCACCGCCTGCACATAGCACTGCCATCCCTTGCTCAGTGCCTGGGTTACAACAACCACCAGGGGCAGTACCAGCATCACAAAAAGAAAGATTGCGGAAATCCCGATAAGGATCCATTTCACCGGCCCGGAAGCCTGCTTCTTTTTTTCATCCATTATGCATCCCTCCCTCTGATACGTTTCGTATTTCTTGCCTGCACCAGATTCACACCAAACAGGATCAGAAATGATACTGCCAGTGTAACCAGTGCGATAGCTGTTGCGCTTTCATAGTCAAACTCCTGAAGCTTTGACATGATGATCAGCGGCGTGATCTCTGTATAATAAGGCTTGTTTCCTGCGATAAAAACAACACTTCCGTATTCTCCCAGGCAGCGTCCGAAGGCAAGTCCCGCCCCAGAAAGCATTGCCGGCAGAAGCTCAGGAAGAATAACTCTGCGAAAAACGGTGAATGGCTTTGCACCCATAACACGGGCCGCCTCCTCATAAGAACCGTCCAGCTTCTCCAGAACCGGCTGAATGGCCCGGACTACAAAAGGGATTCCCACAAAGATCAATGCCACCGTGATACCGATCCTGGTATAGGCGATCTTAATACCGAAATTTGCAAAAAAGCTTCCCACCAGACCTTTATCGGATGTCAGGGATGTCAGTGAGATACCGGCAACCGCAGTCGGCAGTGCGAAAGGCAGCTCGATCATTCCATCCATGATCCTTTTTCCCGGAAAATCATATCTTACCAGCACCCACGCAAGGACCAGTCCCATAATGGCATTGATCACTGTGGCCGCAAATGCAGTAATAAAGCTTACATAAAATCCGGACAAAACCCTCGGCCGTGTGATCACCTCAATAAATTCCCGAAGTCCCAGCCGCGCCGAGTATACTGCCAGAGACGCAAGAGGGATCAGAACTACGATACTCAGCATCGCCAAAGTCACTCCCATTGTCAGTCCAAAGCCTGGTATCACACGTTTACTCTGTTGTTTCTTCATTTCTGTCTCCCCTCTTTTCTATTCTAAGTCTCTGATCTGTTACAAATTTCCGATCTGCTGCAAATCTCTAATCTGTTGCAAATCTCTGACTCTTCTACAACTCTCTGGTCTGTTACAAAATCTCAGGCTCTTCTACTCTTCATAGATCTCATCAAATACTCCGCCGTCTGCGAAATGCTTTTTCTGAACTGCATTCCAGCCGCCGAAATCTTTGATCGTTGTCAGCTTCACCTTCAGGTCAAAAGTATCTGCATGCTTTTTCAAGATCGTCTGATCAACCGGCCTGTAGTAATTCTCCGCGATCAGCTCCTGAGCTTCATCGGAATACAGATATTTCAGATATGCTTTCGCAGCTTCTTCATTATCATGCTTTTTCACATTTTCATCTACAACAGCAACGGATGGCTGTGCCAGGATACTGATGCCCGGCGTTACGATCTCGTAATCATCCGGATTATCCCTTACAGAAAGAAACGCTTCATTTTCCCAGGCGATCAGCACATCACCCTGCCCGTTTTCCACGAAAGAGGTTGTGGCACCTCTTGCTCCGGAATCCAGAACCAGGACATTTTTATAAAGCTTCTTGATAAAGGCTTTCATCTCTGTCTCGTTGCCGTTATATTTCTCATTGGCATAAGCCCAGGCTGCCATGTAATTCCAGCGGGCACCACCGGAGGTTTTCGGATTGGGCGTGATCACCCCCACACCATCCTTTGTCAGATCATCCCAGTCGTGGATATTCTTCGGATTTCCCTTCCGAACAAGAAATACAATGGTGGAAGTATAAGGAGCACTGTCATCCGGATATTCATCGATCCAGCCCTTGTCGATCAGACCGGCATTCCGGATCGCATCAATATCATATTCCAGTGCAAGTGTCGCCACATCCGCAGGAAGTCCATTGGAAATCTCAAGGGCTTGCTTTCCGGAACCGCCATGAGACTGGATCACATCCACACTCTGACCTGTTTCCTCTTTCCAATATTTTGAAAAAATCTTATTATATGCTTCATAAAATTCTCTAGTCGGATCATAGGACACATTGATGATCTCCACATGATTTTTATCTTTTGTATTGTTTCCCGATACTGCAAAAGTTCCTGCCAGTACCACTGCTACCACTGTGATACAGACACCCGCGATGCGTTTTCTTTTCATGATCTGTGTACTCCTTTACAACCACATTTTTATTTAGAAATCTTTTTCCCAACAATGTAAATGCTTCATTTCGCTGTCAAATCATACCTGTTCTTTCCGTTTACTGTGGTTCTGTAATTTTTTTTTTTGAATTGAATACATTAAACCATATTATTCCCATTAATTAAATATGAATATCTGAAAACGTTTTCACGAAATACTCTGGTCATAGCGCAACCGCATCCTGTCTGTCACTATATCTGCGCATCCGCAACACTCAGATACAATAATCGCTCCACATACTGTCCTCCACACTGCTGCAGCTGTTCCGTATCATCAGTCTGCCTTCCAGCTCCATTCGCACAATACCGGAATGCCCGCCCTTCAGCCGGTCCAGCAGCAGGTATAATGCAAATTTTCCCATATCCTCCTTGGGCAGACTCACCGTTGTCAGCATCGGTCTGGTAAACTGTGCCTCCTGTATATCATCGCTGGATATGATCGAAGGCATATAATACCGGTTCCGAAATTTATTCAGGCACTTCAGCATTCCGATCGCTGAAATATCATTGGCACAGTAGATTCCGGTTGGCATGTCGTCCGACTGAAAGAACTTTTCCATGGCCTCGTAGCCCTCGGCCTCAGTCTGCTTTGTTTCGATAACATACTCCGGTATCACATCCAGATCATGCTTCTTCAGTGTTTCCAGATACCCGTTATACCGGTCCTCGCTGTGACACTGGCCAATATAACCGATATTTTTGTGCCCCAGGGAGATCAGATATTCCACTGCCGCTGCTGCGATCTTTTTCCCATCGCAAAGGACCTCATCCACTTCATAATTGGTAGAATTCCGGTTCACCGATACCACACTCTTATACTTCTTATTCAGCTTCTTCAAAGCCTCTTTATTACATCTGCCGATGATGATCAGTCCGTCCCTTTTCCCTTCCACCTCATCATACATTCCGTCGATCAGCCGGTCCAGATTCTCCCTTCGGCACTTCCGGTCATCGGAAAACACAGACATATACCATACTTTGGAAAGAATGCAGTTTTTATCATGGATCTCACTTTCGATCACCCGAAGGAGCTCCGCAAAAAACGGATCCGTTGTGGAAGAATCGGTTCTTGTCATCAGGATATTGATGTACCAGGTTTTCTCCTGCTTTGCGGAAACGCCTTTTTTCAGATTCCGGGCCGCCTCGTTGGGCACATAATTTATCTCGATAGCTGTTTTCCATATCTTGTCCCTGAGTCCGGAAACAGAACATTTATAATTGGGATTATTCAAAACTCTGGAAACCGTCGCCGGTGAAACCCCTGCCTTTTCTGCAATCTTCTTGATGGACATATACCCGTCCCCTCCCTCTGAAAAAAGTCTGCCCGCTGCCATTCCTGTAAGCTGCTCAACGTCATCTATGTAACTCAGCATCATCAGTGTAACAGAACTTTTTATCATTCCTTATTTCATAGTAATTAAATATGTTTTATATGATAATGAGAGTTTTAAAAAAAGTCAATCTTATTTTGTGAAAACGTGTTCTTTTTTTGCCTGCAATATATAAAAACAGACTGAGAACCTGATATATATTCTTATCAAGCTCCAGTCTGTTTTGCGTGCTCAAACATATAAGATATAACTATGAGTAAATAACAAATGCTGATTACTAATATCCCTTGAATTATTTAACCGTTACCTTACAGGTCAGTTTTTTAGAACCACTCTGAACGGTGATAGTTGCAGTTCCTTTTCTGATGCCTTTTACAACACCTTTGGATGTGACAGTTGCGATTTTTTTGTTGGATGATCTGTAAGTGACCTTCTCATCAGTATTTCTTGGTGTTGCAACGGCTTTGATGGTGAAGGTTTTTCCTCTGTTCACGGTCTTTGTTTTTGGTACACCGGTGAGTTTTGTTGTTTTGACTTTTGGCATTACCTTGATAGTAACAACTGATTTTTTGCTTCCGGCTTTTACTGTAATCTTTGCAGTTCCTACCTGTTTTCCTGTGACAACACCTTTGGAATTTACAGTTGCGATGTTCTTGTTTGAAGTGCTGTATGTAACCTTATCCTGACTTGTAATCGGGTCAAGAACTGGTTTCAGAGTTACTGTTTTTCCTTTGTAGATGCGGGTGGATTTCAGGTTTGTGATGTAGCGGGTAGATACCTTGCCTTTCTGAACGGTTATCATTACAGCAACTGATACTCCACTTTTTAAATTAATATCCACATACGTTTTTCCGGATTTGTTTTTTGCAGTAAGTTTGAATGTACCATTTTTGCTGACATTGGACACTGTTACAAGATTCTTATTTCTTGCTGTTACACTCTTTACATAATCTCCTTTTGTAAAACCGGAAGCACGGACTGCAGTTGTGGACTGGCCATATTTCAGGGTGGTCTGATCTACATTAACATGGACCGTATAAGTCAGAATTTCTCCAAATTCTATCTGTCCGCACCGCTTACAAGTTCTCTCATTCTGATAAGCCTCTGATGCATCTATCGGGTAGCTTTTTCCAATCTGGTATCCATGAGCACCTGTTGCAATCTCCCGCAATTTCCATTCTGACCATTCATGCCCCAGTATAGGAGTAATCAACTCATCATTCGGATCAGAAATCTCCTTTTTTGCCTCTTTGTCCAAAAAACACTTTCCGCATTTCATGCACTGATAGTATTCACGTCTGCCTGAGTTCCAGCAATTGGCAGCTAATCCCGGAACTAATTCCAGTTCATGGCCTGTTGCAGGATATACTACAGATTCTAATTCATTTCCATTGTATGTATCATCATAATTTTTTCCGCAGGATTCACAATGCCAGTAACCTCTGTTTCCATCTTCCGTACAGGTTGCTTCTTTCCAGTCAACCCAGGTAAATTTATGTTCAAGCTTCTCGATTTTTGTCTCACCGGAAACTACAGTTCCTGCCTCATTGCTGAAATCTTTTCCGCATACATTGCAATGCCAGTATTCAATATTTCCCTCGTTGATACAGGTTGGCTCAACACTTGCATAATGTGTCAACGGATCTGTAACATTGTGGAATGCGAAGTTTTCTCCTGCTGCGTAGGTTTCGGCTGTGGAGCCTTTATGGCCTATGAGCACAAGTGTACTGTTCTTCTCGGTATCTGAATTGTAGCCGATCGCACGTTTCTCGATTTTTACAGAATTCCCTGGAATGTAAACGCTTCTGAGCGCCTGGCAGCCTTTAAATGCATCGGTGTCAATATTAGTTACATTTTCCGGGATGGTGATGTCTGTAAGTTTACTGCAGTCTACAAATGTACCATATACAACATTTGTCAGCCCTTTTGGCAAATGAATTGTTTCGAGACCATAACAGGCTGAAAATGCATATTCCCCAATTTCTGTCACACTGTCTGGAATTTCCAGACTCTTAATGCTACGACACCAGGTAAATGCATGCTCACCTATTGTCTTCAGGTTCTTCGGCAGTTTTATGCTTTCAAGATTATAGTCATCATAAAATATACTGTCTTTGATCTCGGTGATACTGTCCGGAAGTTCAACAGTTTTTAAATTGTCATTCCTTGCAAATGCATATTTTCCTATATCTGTTACGGATCCCGGAACTATCATCGTACTGTATTGATCACTTGAAAATGCACTGTCTCCGATTGTTTTCAGACCATTCGGTAATTTAAACTCTGTTACGCCAGTGCTACTAAATGCGCCAGCTTCAATCGTTGTCACTCCAGCTGGCAGATTAATTTCCGTCAGTCTTCCACAGCCTGAAAAAGCCGCTTCTCCAATTTCTGTGACACCGTCTGGAATTACAATACTGTTCAATCTTCCGCACCCTGAAAACATAGAATTATTTATACGTTTAAGTCCGGATGGAAGTTTAACACTTCTCAAATCTGAACAGCCGGAAAATACTCCTGTTCCTATATCTGTCAGACTATCCGGAATTTCAATAGCTGTTAAGCTGCTGCAATTATAAAAGGTATTCGCTTCTATACTTTTCAGATTTTTGGAAAGTGTTACACTACTGAGCTTCTCACAATATGCAAACGCATTCTCTCCTAAGGTTGTCAGGCTGTCCGGTAAAACAATACCGCCTCCTAATTCACTGCAATTCGCAAACGCAGCCTTTCCAATTGATGTCACACTGTTTGGAATATTGATGCTGCTCAGGCTACTGCAATTATAAAACGTACCTTCTTCAACAGTTGCAAGACCTTCCGGTAATACAATATTATTCAGTTTTTCACAGTGGTCAAATGCTCTCTGTCCTATTGATGTTACACTTTTAGGAATATTAACACTGCTCAGGTTACTGCAATACTGAAATGCGCTCTCTCCAATAGTCGTTACGCTCTCTGGTAATACAACATTCTGTAAGCCACTACATTCAGAGAATGTATAACTTTCTATCGTTGTTACTCCCTGAGGAATAGTGACGTTATTTAAATTATTACAACAACGGAATGCATATTTTCCAATATTTGTTAAACTTTCCGGCAATACGATTGTACTTAGGCTTTCACAGTTTGAAAATGTCCAATTACCCAAGGTCGTTAAACTTTTCGGCAGTGTCACAGTGCTCAAATCACTACAATTTTCAAATACTCCTGCTCCCTCCGAAACCTTAAGAGCTGTAATTCCTTCCCCAATTTCCGCACTTTTTATTTTTTTATCGTTACTGGTGATACTGTTAAAATATTCATCTACAATTCCACTACCCTCAATCACAAGCCGTCCATCCCCATACAGCGTATAAGTAGCGTTACTTCCACAGCTTCCACTGTCAACAATTTCCGAACTGTCGCCCGCACCAGCTATCACAGCTTCTCCACCCGAAAAAACATTTTCCGCTTCTGCTTCTGTCTCTACATTCAGTTCCTCTGCATTGTCGTCAAACATCTCCAGATTACTGGCATCGTCAGCCTGCGCATTCTCATCGGATACTTCACTTTCAGTTTCTTCCTCGCCTTCTGCGTCTGACGCTGTAGCGACAGTTTCCTCACTTTCATCCGCTCCTGCAGTTTCATTTTCCGCTGCATCTACTGCAATTTCCGCTGTTGTCTCTGTCGCTGTATCTCCGTTTTCTGTTCCTGCTACTTCTGTTTCATCTGCCTGAAATTCCTCAGCCGCATACACAGACACTGTCTCCACCGGAGCCGCCGCTGTTGTCAGGATCATAGCCGCAGACAGCAGCCATGCAATATTCTTTTTCTTCATAGATTTCCCCCATTTTCAAATTCACATTTATAATAAAATTATAAATTTCCCATCACATTTAATCAAGCTTTGTTTAGAATATTTTTGTCATATTTTGTCTGTTTACAGACATTTTTTAACATTTTTTCTACTATAAAAACCCGGCAGCTGCACATGTGAAAACTCTCCATGTTTCATCTGCCGGGCTTCTGTTTTTATTTTCTTTTGTATTCTTTCACTGTTATGGCTATTTTACGTACGCCTGCTTCATCGTTACTTCACCGTTATCTTACAGTTCAGTTTTTTTGCTCCGCTCTGCACGGTGATCACGGCCGTCCCTTTTCGGATTCCCTTTACAACACCTTTGGAATTTACCGTAGCGATCCTGCGATCCGAGGAACGGAAAAGAATCTTCTCGTCGCTGTAATACGGCACGGTCACTGCCTGGATCGTGTATGTTTTTCCACGAAGTATGGTTTTTGTTTTGGGCACGCCGGTCATCTTTGCGGTCCTTACTGCGGCAGTATTGTTCAAAAAACGGAACCCATTTTTCTTTGCATAAGTCTGAGCAGTAGAACTCTTTTTTCCGGCAATGACAAAAGTTTTATTTTTTCCACTATTGAAATTATAGCCGATCGCTTCTTTTTCTATCACTGTTTTACTGTTGAGGATCGTAATCTTTTTCATAGCCAGGCAATCATAAAAAGCATGGCTTCTGATCTTTTTCACACTGGCAGGTACTGTAATATTCCCCAGTTTTCGACAATTATTAAATGCACCGTTCCCGATCTCTGTAAGCTTCTTCGGCAACGACACCTTTCTGAGATCTGCACAAAAAGAAAACGCACCTTCACCAATAACCGTGACACTGTCCGGAAAACTTACTCCTGTCAAACCGCAATGCCGAAAGGCCGCTCTTTCTATCCTGGAAACACCCGGTCCAAGCGTAACCTTTTTCAGCTTCATATCCGCCTCAAATAACGATTCCGGTAATATTTTCACACTTCCCGGAATGCTGACAGATTCCAGACTGTTACAGTAACTGAAAGCATATTCATCAATTTTTGTTACAGTTTTCGGTACATCCAGACTCGTAAGCTTACTCTGGTAAAAAGCATATGCACCAATGCTTTTCAGTCCATCAGGAAGCTTGATCCTGGTGATCGCAGTATCCCCAAATGCTCTTACCCCAATACTCCGCAAAGTTCCCGGCAACGAAATCCTCTTCATATTTCTGCAGCCTGAAAAGGTTCTGTCACCGATTCCCGTGATCCCAGATGCAACGGTTACTGTTTTTATCATTGCTGATCTGTATGAAAAATTATCGGTAACCTTAACCTCCCCTTTTCCCTGTATCTGCAGGTTTCCATTGGAGTACAACCGGTAAACAGCTTTACTTCCGCAGGAGCCCTTCGCAACAAGCTTTGCAGTGCTCTGCACGCCTGCTGCCGATGCTTCCTGTGCATATTCAGCCGCATAACCGGTCTGTGCATGTACAGCCACAGAAGATACACAGGACCCTGTCAGGATCATTGCCGTTGATAACAGTATTGCGATTTTTTTCCCAAACATAAAAGCTCCCTCCCTGAGAATCGATCGGATATCCACGATCTTCTCCCATGCAGCAACAAAAGGACCAGCATACATCCGGTCCTCATGTTCATCATTTAGAATCTGTTGGTTAATCCAACCACATACATATCTTCTTTATATTCCGGGATTTTCACAAGAAGTCCCTCTGCAGTATCTTCAGTTTCTACCTTCACTGCCGGATCAAATGGTCTCAGCGCTCCGTGGTAGCCTTTGATCAGGAATTCATTTGCGCCTTCCTTAAGATGATCTGCAAACACATTCAGATTTCCGTCTTTCTGTGTATAATGAAGCTCGATTCCATTCTCAAGCAGCTCAGATTCACGGTCACTGCAGCGTGTTCCGTAAATACCGTCATGGTTTACCTTCAGCCATGCACCCAGGATCTTCAGTCTTCTTACCTGCTCCTCCGGGATAGTTCCGTCTGCCTTCGGTCCGATGTTCAGGAGAAGATTTCCGTTATTTGCCACTGTTCCGACAAGAAGTGAGATCAGATCCGGAACAGAGATCAGCTTGTCATCGCCTTCGTTGGCATTATAACCGAAGGATAAGCCCATTCCACGGCACATCTCCCATTTCTCATTTCTGTTTACAGAACCGGATTTATATTCCTTAGTAAGGAAATCGTGATAACGTCCGTTGAAACGGTCATTTACCACACCCTCCGGAACCTTATTGTAATAATGTGCTAAGAAATACGGCATCATCTCTTCACTCTGTGTCGGCCATCCGATATCATTCCAGAACACACTCGGTGCATAATCATCTACAAGCTCTTTCATCTGATTATAGGAATAATCTGCATATGCAAATGTCGGGCTGGCTGTTCCAAACAGATCATCATCCTCAAAAATAGGATCGTTTGCATACTGCCAATCGATCAGTCCGGAATAATACAGACCCATACGGATTCCTGCGTCACGGACAGCTTCTGTCAGCTCACCGGTGATATTTCTCTTCGGTCCCATTTCTACGGAATTGAAATGTGTATATTTACTTGGGAACAGGCAGAATCCGTCATGATGCTTAGTTGTCAGAACAACATACTCCGCACCTGCTTCTTTGAAAATCTCTGCCCACTGCTTTGGATCCCAGTTTTCAGCTTTCCACATAGGAATAAAATCTTCATATTTGAAATCTTTTCCGTATTTTTCTATATGATGCTTATATGTAGGGCCTTTTCCAATGTTCAGAGAATTGTAATACCATTCTGCATACGGATTATCCGCAAACCATTCCTTGGAATCAACCTCTCCCAGTTCCCATGTATGCGGTGCAAAAGCCGGCACGGAATAAATTCCCCAGTGGATAAAAATTCCAAATTTACAATCATCATACCATTTTGGAACTGTGTGTGCATTTACAGAGTTCCAGTTTCCTGTGTATCTTTTGTTTTCCATAGTGTAATCCCCAAACCCTTTCTGTTATATATAAGTTTATGCTGATTTCCTGAATTTTTCTTCTGACGGAACAAATCCAATTTCAACAATATTTCCCATTTATACTTGATATATGGCTTTTGTCCAATCAGCTGTGTTTATCCGGTTTATTCGAAACAGAGCCGTCTTTCCCGGTCGCTTATTCTATCGTAATCTTTAACACAACCGGCATATCCCCTGCATCAACCGTACCTCTTCCGCAGGAAATATCCAGTTCTTTATTTCTCGCAAATGCCGGATGCAGATCTGTTCCGAGGATCTCAATATCCCGGATCGTGGATTTCAAAAGCTTCATATCATTGCCAAGAGCTTTGATATGGATCTCTCCATCCTCCGGCCAGTGCAGAACAGTCGCATAAATATGATTGCTCTTACTTGTAAAACGGATATCCTCAGAAGTAAAGTTCTTATCATAGGTATCCGTGAAATGTCCCTCCGGAACTACCGTCGGTCCCTCTCCGAATATCTTCCAGTGTCTGGTTCCGTATATTGCCTCTCCGTTTACCTTCAGCCATTTTCCCATTTCTCTCAGGATATGTGCATCCTCTTCCGGAATTGTTCCATCCGGCTTCGGTCCGATATTAAGAAGAAGTGCACCATTTTTGCTGACTACATCGATCAGATCCAGCACTACATCGGAAGGCTTCTTATAATCATTTCCAATGGTATAGCCCCAGGAATTCTTAGCTACAGAAGTATCATTCTGCCACAGATCCGGTGTGATATGGTCTAACTGCCCTCTTTCCAGATCATTGACTGCGCTGCCGTAAACATATGCGTCAAATTTGGCATCAATGGCTGTTTCTTTTCCCCACTGTGCAGAACGATTGTAATAATATGCTGCAAATTTACGAAGATACGGTTTCCATGCATACTGCTGTATCCACCAGTCAAAATATACGATAGATGGCTGATATTTATCCACGATCTCGCAGGTGCGGACAAGCCAATCCTGCATATGCTCCTCCGTCGGGGGATTGTCATAAATATCAGTCATATCTCTGGTGATTCCTGCTGCCGGCCCATAAAGATCCGCATATTCCGGATCATTGACATCAGCCTCCGGAATCTGACGACCTCCGTTAAAGAACCAGTAATGCTCTGCTCTGTGAGAAGAAGCACCGAGAACCATTCCCTCTTTCTCAACCTCTGTCTTCAGTTCTCCGAGAATATCTCTCTTTGGTCCCATCTCAGCGGCGTTCCAGCGACAAAGGTCACTGGCATACATCTGAAATCCATCGTGATGCTCCGCTACCGGAACTACGAACTTCGCCCCCGCCTCTTTAAATAATGCCGCCCATTCCTTCGGATCAAACTTCTCAGCCTTAAACTGAGGAATAAAATCCTTGTAGCCGAATTTATCCAGAGTTCCGTATTTCTCTGTATGATGCAGGTTCTCCTTAGAGCCTTTCACATACATATTTCTGGGATACCATTCGTTTCCGAATGCCGGAACACTGTAAACACCCCAGTGGATAAAAATTCCGAATTTATCTCTTGCATACCACTTCGGTACAGGATGCTCACAGAGAGAATCCCAGGTATCCGTGTATGGTCCCTGTGCGATCACCTCATCAATCAGAGAAAGGTATTCTTCTTTTTTCATACTATCATTATTCTCCTTTCATATCAACCTTTGATAGCCTCAAAAATTGGTTCTTTTTCTACAAGTTCCAGACATACGCAGTAGTTCTTCGCATTGTGAAGTTCTTCAGGAATCTCTACCTCAATTTTTCCATCTCCTTCACAGGTTCTCATAACTCCGTAATCAAGCTTCTGTCCATTTCTTACAAGATATGCACCTGTAAGCTGGTTTCCTATATTGAGAAGTTCGATGCGGATTCTTGGAGAAAGAACATGTACATATAATTTATTCTCTCTTCTTGTAAACTCGATACCGGGAATATCATACGGATAAATGCCAACCGTCTTGGTTCCGTAAATTGCTTCGCTGTTTTCTGTTACATATCTTCCAACTTCATTCAGTATTTCCACACATTTCTCCGGAACAACACCGTCTGCTGTTGGTCCCACATTCAGAAGATAGTTTCCTCCTCTGCTGATAATTTTCAGAAGAAGATTGATGATGTGGTCTGCGCTTTTCCAATTTGTATCATACTTATTATATCCCCAGGTATCATTTACCGTTGCAGGAATTTCCCATGTATCTTCGTATGGCAGTCTCGGAATAAAATTATCACCGGTTGTCATATAATCGCCCATTTGATTTCCGGTACGTCCACTCAGCAGACAGTCCGGCTGAATAGATCTTACAAGATCGATCAGTTCCTGTGTCTGAGCTACCGTAATTCCCATTGGAGTATCAAACCAAATCAGGCCGATTTTTCCATAATTCTCAAGAAGTTCTTTTACCTGTGGTTTACATTTCTCATCTAAATATTTCTGAAAATCTTTTCCGGAGTTATCTTTATGAGCTATATATCCATTTGGGTCATCCCAGTCCTGAGACTGTGAATAATAGAATCCCATACGAATACCATATTTCTCGCATGCAAGCTGAAGATCCTTCAGGATATCCTTTCCATACGGAGTCGCTTTCACAACATTGAAATCGCTGACTTTGGAATCATACATTGCAAAACCTTCGTGATGTTTTGCAGTAAGAACGATATATTTTACTCCCCACTGTTCTTTTGCTCTCTTTACAAAAGCATCTGCGTCAAACTGTGTAGGATTAAACTGTGCTGCAAGTTTCTCATATTCCTCTACCGGAATATCGAAATCGTTCTCAATCCACTCTGCGATACGATCTGTTTTTCTTCCTTTGTATTCTCCTGCAAGAATGGAATACAATCCCCAGTGAATAAACAGACCATACTTTGCATCCTCAAACCACTGCTGTCTTGTTTTTGCCATTCCTTAACCCTCCGTGTTATATTTACATACAAATTTTTATCAACCTTTAACTGCTCCGGCAAGCATACCGGCTTCTACCTTCTCATGAAGGATCAGATAAATAACTAACATCGGAATCATAGACATGATCACAAATGCAAACTGCGGACCATAATCCGTAGTAAAGTTTGATGTAAAATTCAGCATTGCTCTTGAAATTGTATATTTTGTACTATCTGTAATCAGAATCAGTGAGAAAATCAATTCGCTATATCCATAAATAAATACCAGAATTGCTTCTGTCGCAATAATCGGTTTACAAATCGGCAGCAGAATCTGAACAAGAATCCTCAGATCACTGCAGCCATCAATCTTAGCAGCTTCATCTAATCCTTTATCAAGACTGGAAATATATCCTGTAAACAAAAAAACTGCCTGCGAAAGATTAAACGCTGTATAAATTAAAATCAGGAATATATAGCTGTTTTTTGTTCCCAGTGCACTGGAGATTTTTGTTACAGAAACCAGTGTACAATGTACCGGAACCATAACACCTGCCATAAACAGGATATATACTGCTTTCAGATAGGAATAATTCTTACGTGCAATTGCATAAGCTCCAGGCATTGCAATAATAACAGTAACCACCAGTGTGGCAATGGCCACAAACAGGGAATTACCAATTGCCTTAAATGCATTTGCCGCTCGAACAGCCTCCGGATAATTACCAAAGTTCCATACTTTAGGCCAGGAAAACATTCCAAGCAAAATCTCCTCATTTGTTTTCAGTGAAGAGACAAATGTTACAATCAGCGGAAAAAATGTCACCATTGCCGCAAATATTGCAATGAAATACATAAGACCTTTTTTCAGGCCTCTCCAGAATCTATTTTTATTCATTGACATCATCATCCTTTCTTCTGTTACACATCAATCTCTTTCTTTGAAGATCACGTTATTAAGCAATAATGATAGAATCAGTCCTAATACCAGAAGAATGATACTGATTGATCCGCTTCGTCCCATAAGCTTGTACTGGAATCCCTGTGTATACAGAAGAACTGCAGGTGTTGCACTGGAATCCATAGGTCCTCCATTGGTCATGGCCCATACAATATCGAAAGCCTTCAGACATCCTGTGATACACAGTACCGAGAATACCATGAACATATTTTTACAAAGAGGTGCTGTGATATAAATGACCTTCTTAATTCCTGTACATCCATCAAGGAGTGCTGCCTCATGAACATCATCCGGAATTGCTACAATGCCTGCTGCAAAGATCAGCATGTTATAGCCTGCGTACATCCACTCATTTACCAGTACGACACACCAGATATTTACTGTAGGTGTTGCCAGCCAGTTTATGATCCATTCAGAATGTCCGATTGCTTTCAAAAACTGCGCAAGCACACCGAAGTTTGCATTCAGCATAAAGGACCACATAAGACCTACAGCTGTTGTTCCAAGCATAACTGGCATCAGATATGCTGCTTTAAAAAATTTAGTTCCTTTAAGCTTACTTGTTACAAGAAGTGCCAGCCCAAACGCAATTGGCATCAGAATGACAAAACCACCAATTACAAAATACAATGCATTCAGCATACTGTTCCAGAACTTGACACTTGTCAATGTTTTTATGTAATTCTGAAGTCCCACCCATTTTATCGGAGATCCACCGATTCCATTCCAGCTGTTCAGAGAAAGCCAGGCTGTATTGATAACCGGATAGATAACGAACACCAGTGTAATAATTACTCCCGGAAGTACAAAAAGCAGGGACTTAAGAAAAGATTTTCTATATTTGGCTGATTTAAAAAACACGAACATCCCTCCTAAAATTTGAAGCGGCAGGCATGCCGAACACATTATATTCCGCACTGCCCGCCGCTGTTTACATTCTCACTCTGTTATTCTGTTATCTTATTCATATTCAGCAATCAGATCTGTAATTGTTTTTCCTACTTCTTCGGAAGAATGTCCCATTGCAATACCCTGTAATGCCTGACGAACCGTATTGATCATATGTGTTGCACTGTCATAGTTCTCAATATCTCCACGAACCTCTTTTGTTTCAGCAATAATCTGATTTGCCTCTGCTGTCAGATAATCACCGGCCTCTGTTGTTACGTTAACACTCATTGGTGCCGGATATCCTTCATAAAACGTATTAACAACATCTTCACTTGTCATATATTTCATGAAGAGAACAGATGCTGCAACCTCATCTGCATCGCCAGTATCAACAATGTAATAAGCTTCGTTTCCACCGCCCATATCGTGGAACTCATATTTTTCATCTACATATGGGAAACGAATTGCATGAACTTTCTGACTGTCAAAAAGCTCAAGTGCATCATGATCTTCTGCACAGAACCATGTTCCCATGGTAATAAATGCACAGCCGCCAGTATTAAAGATAGATCTCTCCTGACCATCATCATTTCCAAGGAGATTTGTTCCAAGATAGCCTTTATCTACTGCATCTTTGATCATATCATATATCTTTTTCTGTTCTTCTCCATCGTAAGAAACCTCACGACTTCCCAGCTTTTCAGCCATTTCGCAGCCATATGTCTTGTAATTCAGTACGGAATGAAGATGTCCGAAACGGTAGTCATCTTTCTCACCCATATCAAATGGCTGTACACCGTTTTCTTTCAGTTTCGCACATGCATCCATCAAATCATCCCAACTTTTAAGTGATGCGGGATCAATGCCATTTTCATTGAGGATATCTTCATTATAGAACAACATTACTTCATATGCAGACCAAGGCACACCATATGTTCCCTCAACTCCATACGCTGTATAATCTGTCATTCCATCACCAATTGAGTTAAATCTTTCTTTCCACTCCGGATACTGCTCATAATACGGATCCATATCTACGATCAGATTTTCCTGTACATAACCTGCAACACGGGATCCGCCGTACTCTACAATAATATTTGGCATTGAGCTCTTATCTGCCATAAGAACAGATTCGGAATTCAACCACTCAGACTCTGTCGGAATATTAATGCTCTCTACCTTAATCCCCGGATATTTTTTCATAAAATCATCTACGATGTTCTGATAGAGTGTTCCCGTTACGTCTGCTGCATCCCATCTGGTATGGAGAGTAATTGTCACGTCCTTATATTCTCTGTTTTCCACATCATAATCTGTATCGCCGTCTGCGGCCATAACTACACACCCTGTTGATGCTACCATTGCTGCTGCCAATACAGCTGCCAATAGTTTTTTCTTCATTTTGTATCCCCCTTCTCTTTCACATTTTTTGTTTCTTGCCCCAATACCTTACGAAAAATTTTCTGTTTTTTTACGTACGCACTTTTTTAACAGATATTTTTCGACATTTTTTTATTTTTTACCTCCTTTTTCTTTTTTGTTCGCTTTTAATGTATGAGCATATATTGCCATCAAACTATTTAGTTGTATATACCTATTGTTTCACAATTTTCTCAATATTCTTTTGTTTAATATGCACATGTTAATTTGTTATTTCTTATTATCATTATTTATTTTGACAGTTTTGTATTTCATCATGAAATATTGTTCTTTTATGTTTCTTGTTTTCATTTATATATTTTTTCTATTTTTTGCAAAAAAACCACTACAGACATTTTATATCGCCGTCTGCAGTGGTTTTTACTACACTAACATATTTATTATTTTCAGATATTCTCTTCGATCACCTTTTCGATCCGTCTCTTCACTTCTTCTGCGAGCTCTGTGGTATGCATATCTTTGTATTCCTCATAATACATCGGAGGAAGGATATGCACCTGTACGGTGATCCTCTCTGTAGAGCCGGTATCAAAAGCCTTAAAGGAATCGATCAGTGCAACCGGAACGATCGGGCATTTCGTCTTGGTGGCAGTCTTGAAGCTGCCGCCCTTGAACGGCCCCGGATGATTTCCGTTTTTACTTCTGGTTCCCTCCGGAAAGATCAGATAATTACGACCAGCCTTCACTTCCCGTATTACATTGACAATGACCTGCATGGACTGCTTCAGGTCTTCCCTGTCAATGATAAAGGCCTTCATACAGGCAAAAACCTGCTTTAGAAAAGGAATCTCTCCAACTTCCTTCTTGGCAACTACCGAAAAAGGAACCGGGCATGCCCGGATGATCGCCAGCACATCAAACAGTCCCTGGTGATTCGGAAAAAACATAAACCCCTTTTCTTTTGGGATATTTTCAGCTCCATGCACATCAATATGGATATTTCCGCCTTCAATGGCATGCTCATCTATCAGTCTCAGGAATGCGTATTTCTTCTCTTCCGGATAATCATCTGTATGCGCTGCATACCAGCAAAGCTTGATCCACCAGTAAGGAACAAAGACTATATTTCTGAGCACCATCAGCAAAATCCGCTTCATTCTTACATCCTCCCGCCTCTGCTTTATCCGTTCAGTTTCCCTGCGATCTTATCCTCGTATCCCGGATTCTTTTTCAGAAAAACCTCATAAGCCTTTGTATAATCTGTATAGGTTTTCGTAGTCATAAATTTCTGATAATCCTTAGCAGCCTGCTGGCTGATCTTATCTGAAATCTCAGAAGGCGCATACAGATAATACTTTTTGTCCTGGACCTTTACAAGATAGGTACTGATACATGGATATTCCTGCTCGTTCTCCAGAACAAGATTATAGCGGATATAAACATAAGAATAATTTTTGTTTTCAGAAATGGAGCCACAGCTGTCGATATTTACATCCTTTACTCCATGGGCCTGAAAATATTTTATCGTGGAGGAAATCTCTGTTTTCGCCTCATCCGATAACTTATCCGCACTGTAACAGCTCTGCATCTTTTTATTCTTGCCTGCTGCTGCCGCTTTGATGTAGCCTTCCACAACCCCCTCCGGAGTTCTGTGGCTGATCTTTCCGCAGCCCCTGGCCGCCAGAACGATCACCAGCAGGATCAGAATGATCCCCGCCAGTGTCGCAATGTGGACAAAATTCAGTTTTTTATTAGAGTATTTCAGCTTCTTTACTGATTTTTTTCTGCGTTTTTTCTTTGTCGTCGTCATGACTTATCCTCGACCTTATTCCTCTTCACTGCCTGTGACAGCTTCCTCTGCAGAGCCTTCTTCGTTATCGCCGGTTTCTCCGTCAGCTTTTTCGGTAGTTGTATCTGCTTCCGGATCTTTATCTCTTACCTTGGCGATACTTGCAACGGTTACACCTTCTGTAAGATTGATCATCTTCACACCGGAGGTGATCCTTCCAAGAACAGAGATATCCGCACACTGCAGACGGATAATGATACCCTCTGTAGTGATCATCATGATCTCGTTCTCTTCGTTGACAGCCTTGGCGCCGACAACATTTCCGGTCTTCTCGGTGATCTTGTAGCACTTCACACCCTTACCGCCACGGTTCTGGACAACGAACTCACTCATAGCTGTACGTTTGCCCATTCCGTTCTCGGAAACTACAAGCAGATAATCTCCCTGAGTGTTCAGCTGCATGGCAACAACTTCATCACCGTCAGTAAGATTCATACCTCTTACTCCCATGGACGCACGGCCTGTGCTGCGGACATCTGTTTCCTTAAAGCGGATACACTGTCCGTCCCTGGTCACAAGAATAATATCTTTGTTATTATCAGTAGCCTTAACCTCGATCAGCTCGTCATCATCACGAAGAACGATTGCTGTAAGACCTGTCTTACGGACATTCTCGTAATCCTTGATCGGAGTTTTCTTCACAAGGCCTTTCTTGGTGGCCATCATCAGATAATGACCCTCTTCATATTTACGAAGCGGGATCACAGCTGTGATCTTTTCTCCCGGTGCAAGTTGCAGAAGATTGATGATCGCAGTTCCTCTAGCTGTACGACCGGCCTCCGGGATCTCATATACCTTCAGTCTGTATACACGTCCTGTATTAGTAAAGAACATGAGATAATGGTGCGTTGTCGTCATCAGAAGCTCTTCGATATAGTCATCCTCAATCGTCTGCATACCCTTGATTCCTCTGCCGCCACGGTTCTGGCTGCGGAAGTTGTCAACGGTCATACGCTTGATATAACCAAGCTTTGTCATTGCGATCACTGTATTTTCTCTCGGGATCAGATCCTCTGTAGAGATATCATATACATCGTATCCGATGGAAGTCTTTCTGTCATCGCCGTATTTCTCTGCAATGGCAAGGATCTCCTCACGGATCACCCGGAGAAGGAGCTTGCGGTCAGCAAGGATTGCCTGGAACTTGCGGATCTTCTCCATAAGCTCTGCATACTCAGCCTCCAGCTTCTCTCTTTCCAGACCTGTCAATGCACGGAGACGCATATCCACGATCGCCTGTGCCTGCACATCTGTCAGCTCAAAACGGTCGATCAGCTCCTGCTTGGCGATCTGTACGTTGCGGGAGCCACGGATGATGCGGATCACTTCGTCAATATTATCAAGTGCCTTCAGAAGACCCTCCAAAATATGGGCTCTCTCCTGTGCCTTATTAAGATCATACTGTGTTCTTCTGCGAACTACATTCTCCTGATGCTCCAGATAGTACTCCAGCATCTCTTTCAGGTTCAGAACCTTCGGTTCCATATTTCCATGATTTGGAACAAGAGAAAGCATGATCACACCAAAAGTATCCTGCAGCTGTGTATGCTTGTAGAGCAGATTCAGGATCACGTTGGCATTGGCATCCTTACGAAGATCAATACAGATTCGCATACCCTCACGGCTGGAATGGTCGTTCAGGTCTGTGATCCCGTCGATCTTTTTGTCACGGACAAGCTCTGCGATCTTCTCGATCAGACGTGCCTTGTTTACAAGGTACGGGAGCTCGGTAACTACGATACGGGATTTACCGTTTGGCAAAGTCTCGATATTCGTCACCGCACGGACACGGATCTTGCCACGTCCGGTACGGTAAGCTTCCTCGATTCCTCTCGTTCCGAGGATGGTCGCTCCTGTAGGGAAGTCCGGTCCCTTTACGATCTCAAGAAGCTCCTCCATAGCTGTTTCTCTGTCTTCTTCTACAATGTTGTCAATGATCTTAACAACTGCATTGATAGTTTCACGAAGGTTATGCGGCGGAATATTGGTTGCCATACCTACCGCAATACCTGTAGTACCGTTTACCAAAAGGTTCGGAAAACGTGCCGGAAGCACAACCGGCTCACGCTCTGTCTCATCAAAATTCGGCTGAAAATCAACCGTATCCTTGTTGATGTCAGCAAGCATCTCCATGGATATCTTGCTGAGACGTGCCTCTGTATATCGCATGGCAGCCGCACCATCACCATCCACGGAACCAAAGTTTCCATGTCCGTCAACCAGCGGATATCTTGTGGACCATTCCTGAGCCATATTGACCAGCGCACCATAGATGGAGCTGTCACCGTGCGGATGATATTTACCCATGGTATCACCGACAATACGCGCACATTTTCTGTGTGGCTTGTCAGGACCATTATTCAGCTCGATCATAGAGTACAGAACTCGACGCTGTACCGGCTTCAGACCGTCTCTTACATCAGGCAAAGCTCGTGAGGCGATAACACTCATGGCATAGTCGATGTAAGATTCCTTCATCGTTTTTTCCAGATCCACTTCGTGGACTTTGTCAAAAATATTATCTTCCATTCTTCTTTATTCTCCTAGATATCAAGATTCTTAACGAATCTTGCATTTTCTTCGATAAATTCACGTCTTGGCTCTACCTTGTCTCCCATAAGAGTGGTAAATGTCAGATCGATCTCAGATGTGGCAGCTTCGTCCATGGTCACACGGAGAAGGATTCTCTTCTCAGGGTCCATAGTAGTCTCCCAGAGCTGCTCGGCATCCATCTCACCCAGACCTTTATAACGCTGGATCTTATTGTTTCCGTCACGTCCGATCTCGGTAAGGATATTGTTCAGCTCATCATCGTCATATGCATACCATACCTTTTTGTTCTTCTCCACTTTATAGAGAGGAGGCTGCGCCAGGTATACATATCCCTGCTTGATCAGCTCCGGCATGAAACGATACAGGAAGGTCAGAAGCAGTGTTGCGATATGTGCACCGTCAACATCGGCATCGGTCATAATGATGATCTTGTGATAACGAAGCTTGGAAATATCAAAATCCTCATGGATTCCGGTTCCGAAGGCAGTGATCATTGCCTTGATCTCTTTGTTTCCGTAAATCTTATCCAGACGTGCCTTCTCAACATTCAGGATCTTACCACGCAGCGGAAGGATCGCCTGTGTGGCACGGTTTCTCGCTGTCTTGGCAGAACCGCCCGCGGAATCTCCCTCTACGATATAGATCTCACAGTTCTCCGGATTCTTGTCAGAACAGTCTGCAAGCTTTCCCGGAAGCGACATGCTGTCCAGTGCGGATTTTCTTCTTGTAAGGTCACGTGCCTTTCTGGCTGCCTCTCTGGCTCTCTGTGCAAGAACAGATTTCTCAACGGTAGCCTTGGCAACTGCAGGATTCTGCTCCAGGAAAATCTCCAGCTGTTTACTTACGACACTGTCTACCGCACCTCTTGCCTCACTGTTTCCAAGCTTCTGCTTGGTCTGACCCTCAAACTGCGGATTCTCGATCTTAACACTGACGATCGCAGTCAGGCCCTCACGGATATCATCACCGCTTAAGTTCGGCTCACTGTCCTTGAGAAGCTTGTTCTTACGTGCATAATCATTAAATGTATTGGTGATCGCATTACGGAAACCGGTAATGTGTGTACCGCCCTCCGGTGTATTGATATTGTTTACAAAGCCATAGGTGTTCTCTGTATAGGAGTCATTATGCTGCAGCGCAACCTCTACAGACACGCCGTCTTTCTCACCCTCACAGTAAATGATCTCCGGGTAAAGAGCCTCCTTGCTTCTGTTCAGGTAGCTTACAAACTCACGGATACCACCCTCATAGTGGAATACCTTCTCGCGCTCCTGTCCCTCTCTCTTATCCTCCAGAACGATACGAAGGCCCTTAGTCAGGAAAGCCATCTCACGAAGTCTCTGTTTCAGGATATCATAATCATAAACAGTCTCCTCAAAGATCTCCTTGTCCGGAAGGAAATAAACCTTCGTTCCTGAAAGCCCCGGATCACAGTCACCTACCACCTTCAGCGGGTACATAGTTTTGCCACGCTCATATCTCTGTTTGTATTCCTTACCCTCTCGGTAGATGGTAACCTCCAGCCATTCGGAAAGTGCATTTACAACAGATGCACCAACACCGTGAAGACCACCGGAGACCTTATATCCTCCACCGCCGAACTTACCGCCTGCGTGAAGAATGGTAAATACAACCTCAACTGCCGGAATACCAGCCTTATGATTGATACCAACCGGAATACCACGACCATTATCTGTAACTGTAATGGAATTATCCGGATTGATATCTACATGGATCTCCGTACAAAAACCAGCCAGTGCTTCATCGACTGCGTTATCCACGATCTCATATACGAGATGATGAAGTCCACGGCTGGAGGTACTTCCGATATACATTCCAGGCCTCTTACGTACGGCTTCCAGTCCTTCCAGGATCTGGATCTGATCCGCGCCGTATTCTGTATTCTCTGCGCCCATGTCATTCCTCCTGTTCTTGTCGTCCGGACGTGTTTGAAAATTCATTTCTGCAGAACCATAGCAGCTTCAGAAATCATTACATCAAATCCTAAGCAAGATAAACTGATCTGTTAATTTCAGGAAATACTGTATTTTCATTTTGCAGAAAGCAATTCTCAAACCCGCTCCGGAAGTGTCATTTATACCTGTAAAATAAATATTTTTTACATACGAATACAGAGTTTATTATAGCACAAAAAAGCCTGTATTTCCACGCAAAATCATAGGAAATACAGGCAAAAAAGTATCTTATTAAATGCAATCCCAAAACACAGCACAATATGCTCTTAAAACATATGGAATATTCAGCTACTCCGGCAAAAGCCCAAATTCCTTTAACAATTTCTTCTGGTATTCCGGATCTGATGCCGATTTTATAATATCAGACGTCCTGCCAAGCTCAGCAAGGCAGAGGATCAAACTGTTAATACTATGTTCTCCCTGCTGCATTCCCTGCTGTATCCCCTGCTGCATCCCCTGTTGCATCCCCTGTTGCATCCCCTGCTGCATCCCCTGCTGCATTCCATCCTTTATTCCATCCTGCATTCCAATTCCATACCCTTCATCATAGCCAGCCTGTAAACTTTTTCTTATCTTTTCCTCGATCTGATCCTGTATGATCCGATTTAATGCTTCACACATACAATCCGCCTCCCTGAATTTTTCTTCATTAGCCCTTACGATCATCTGCATGACTGATTCGTACAAAGGATTTTTCTGCTTTTCTCTGTATTCATTGAGAAGTCGTTTCATATCTTCCTTATCTTTTATTCTATCAGTCAGACTTCTCAGCCACAGATTTTTCTTCTTCGACAACTGTTCCGTTACAATAACCTGAATTGGGATCTTAGATCCTGTTACGTAATAAATTCCTTCTTCTATCTTTTTTATCCGGCATTTCCAAAACTCCCTCAAATGCCGGAGCATCTTCCGGGGATATGCCCTGCTTACCAAAGAGATCGTAATCTGCTCAATTGGGATTTCATCCTCAGTTACCGTATCTGCTTTATAAAAAAATGCATATCCACACACCTTATAAAAATCATTGATGCTTATATAATCCGTCGGACTCTTATATTCAATGATATTATATTTTCGGAAGATCCTTCCTATGTTTTTATTAATGGGGATATCTGATTTCTTTTTGATCACAAGCGCATCGATCTCCATTGGTTTCGTCCCAAGCTGATGCTCATTCTCAAAAATCAGATTCTCCCTTTCTGCCTCCAGTTCTATCTGGATATCAGCAAAAAATGCAGGATGCCACTGCCGAAGATTAGAGCTGTTTGTTCTGTTTTTGTTTACGATCATACACGACTCCTCTGTTTTGATCTCAAGGAGCCTCATCTGAAAACTCCTGCTGAAAAATGGAAAAAAGCATGAATTTTCTGAGATGACAGGCAATCTGCCTGATATATGAAATGTAATAGAAAAATAAGATTATTTTTAGAAAATATGCTTTTACAGCATTTCCGTAGAATCCCGGAACTGCTTTTTATTTTTGATAAGATCAGCTTACCACAATATGGTCTATACTGCAAGCAAATCATTTCGACAAAATCCGCACAGTACTTTTTATTACCACAATAAAAAAAGCCACATACGTTCCCAAAAATCCTTGGTCACAGTATGCAGCTTATTCAATCATCCACGATCACGTTATTACGATCCGTACCGCAATTTACACCTGATCATTCAGCAGAACCTTCTCCATCCAGAAGCGCCTTATAAATATCCCGCTTGGAAACACCACGATCCTTGGCAGCAAGCTTCATGGCATCCTTCCTGGGATTCCCCTGCTGCTCATACATCGCCACATGCTCCGCAATGGAAATCTCCTCCCAGGAAGCACGCTTCTCCGCCTCCATCTCACTGCGGCTCCTGCCTTCGATCACAAGAACACACTCACCCAGCGGCTTCTCATCTTTATAAAAATCCATCAGATCATCGATCGTAGTCCGGAATGCCGTCTCATGCTTCTTGGTCAGCTCTCTGCAAAGAGTCATCCGGCGGTTGCCAAGCGCCTCTCTGAGCTCACCAAGAGTCCGTACAAGTCTGTGAGGTGCCTCATACAGGATAATAGTCCTGGTTTCACAGGAAAGCTCCTCCAGGATCGTTTTTCGTTCTTTCTTATCCGCCGGAAGAAAAGCCTCGAAAGCAAAACGCCTGGTATGCAGGCCTGACAAAGTCAGAGCAGTGATACAGGCAGCAGGACCCGGAAGTGAAGTCACTTCAATTCCGGCTTCATAGCACATGGCGGCAAGCTCCTCCCCGGGATCTGAGATACCCGGAGTACCTGCATCTGTGATCAACGCAATGTTTGTACCTGCCAGCAGCTTTTCCACAAGGACATGGCCCTTATCTATCTTATTGTATTCGTGGTAGCTGGTCATGGGGGTTTTTATATCAAAATGATTCAGAAGTTTTATGCTGTTGCGGGTATCCTCCGCAGCGATTAAGTCCACTTCCCGAAGGGTTCTTAGTACTCGAAGGGTGATGTCTTCGAGATTTCCTATGGGGGTGGCACATAAGTATAGTTTTCCGTTTTGTTTCATAATTTGCCTCTTTTCTCGCTTGACCGCGGGGAGTTGTTTTCCACTTGGCCGTGGGGGAGTTGTTTTGCTTGACCGCGGGGGATATTCCACTTAACCGTGAGGGATATTCCGCTTGACCGCGGGGGTTTGTTTAAGTTTGGAAACTTTGAAAACCGCAAAGGGGCCGCAAAGCCGCGCCCCCTCTGCACACCCCTTGGGCTTTTTTTAAGTAGTGCAAGGGATTCGCTGTTCTTATTTGTTGACTTGTGTCTGTATGCTTCGGTATTCAGCGCGCTACGCTGTGCCGATGTTGTTTTATTTCTTCACTTTCTCTGTGGTTCACTTCCGGCAAGGCGTCTGTATGCTTCGCTACTCAGCGCGCTACGCTGTGCCGATGTTGTTTTATTTCTTCACTTTCTCAGTGATTCACTTCTGGCAAAGTGCCCGTATTCTTCGATACTCAGTGCGCTACGCGTTGCGATCTCTCGCTTTGAATCTCAGGCGAGGGGAGGCAGGCTGCTGGTGGTGACATTAGCGGAGCCCCCGTCAGCGAGGTGAGGATAGCTGCTGCCACCGAGCGCACTGTTTGAGCGAAGCGAGTTTGCGCGAATGGCAGCAAACCGGCGCCGCAGCCGAGCAGGGGGCGCAGCGTGTCACCACCAGCAGCCTGCCTCCCCTCGCCGTCCCTTCACCAACAGAAGCCCCACAGCCACCATCACCTCCCAGCCATCCAGCGCAGCGCCGATGGCCCAAAACCTCCCGAGCAGCCACCCCAAGCCACCCTAAGCCACAACATCACACCATCCGATACAACTCCAAAACATCCTCCGTATAAACCCCCGGCCGCTCATAAACCACCAACGGCCGCTCAACCCGGATCCTGGAATTCCCGCCCTTACAAGCCTCGATCAACACCATATTCGGCTCCTTATCAATAAAAGGATACACCAGCTGCATCCTCTTAGGCTCCAGCTTATACTTCGTCAAAGTCGCCATCAGCTCCACAAGCCGAAACGGCCTGTGCACCAGAAAAAAACGCCCCCTGTCCTTCAGGACCCGGGCAGCCTGACAAGCCACATCATCAAACGAACACAAAATCTCATGCCTCGCGATCGCCTTCGGAAGATGCGGATTCGTCAACCCATGCTGCCCGATCATATACGGCGGATTACACGTCACCACATCAAAAGAAGCCGCCCCAAAAATCCCGGCAGCCTCCTTGATATCACCCTCAACGATCCGAACCCTGTCCTCAAGACCATTATACCTCACACTACGGTCAGCCATCTCCGCACACTCATGCTGGATCTCCAGCCCCGTGAAATGCTCCCCATCCGTACGATCAGAAAGCAAGATCGGAATGATCCCCGTACCGGTCCCCATATCCAGAGCAACCTCACCCCTCTTCACCCGGGCAAAGCCAGACAACAGAACCGCATCCATCCCAAAGCAAAACTTCTTCGGATCCTGGATCACAAACAACCCATTCTGAAGATCATCCACACGCTCACCGCAATAAACCAGATCACTTCTCATTCGGCTTCGAATCTCCCTTTTTAACCTCTTTCTCCTCGTGGTCAGCAGCACCACCCTTACCCTTTTTTCTCTTAGGGCGGAACCTCAGATCACGGACCGGAAACTCCTGGATCTCCTTCTCGTCATCCACCTCAACCACGATCTTAACCATCTGCCTGAGAACATTCACACTCTGGACCGTACCCGAAACACCCTGCGGCGTCGTTACCATATCCCCGATACCCGGAAGATTCCGGTTCAGCTCCTCATAAGTCTCCTGCTCATTCTTCAGACAGCACATCAGACGACCACAGACACCAGAAATCTTCGTCTGGTTCAGAGAAAGATTCTGCTCCTTCGCCATCTTGATGGAAACCGGCGCAAACTCCGAAAGATACGTATGACAGCAAAGCGTCCTTCCACAGATACCAATACCGCCAAGGATCTTCGTCTCATCACGGACACCAATCTGGCGAAGCTCGATCCTGGTCTTAAACACAGACGCCAGATCCTTAACCAGCTGCCGGAAATCAATACGGCCATCCGCTGTAAAATAAAACAGCACCTTGTTATTATCAAAGGTATACTCCGCATCGATCAGCTTCATATCAAGCCCATGCTCACGGATCTTCTTCTTACAGATCTTAAAAGCCTCTTTCTCCTTCTGGCGGTTCTCAGCCTCATGATCCTCGTCCTCCTTCGTTGCAACACGGAGAACCTCCTTCAGCGGATGGACCACCTCGTCCTCCTTCACGCTGCGCGGCTCCAGGACAACACGGCCATACTCCACACCACGGGCAGTCTCCACGATCACATGATCGCCGACCTTCACCTTATAATTCTTAGGATTAAAATAATAAATCTTACCAACGTTACGAAATCTGACTCCAACTACCTTTTCCATTCTATTTCTCCCTAATTGTCAGGAACAGGAGCTCCAGGGCAAGTTCGAGATTAACATTGGCACGGAGACGCACCTTCGTCTTCTCCAATGCCTCAAGGATTTTTTCGATATTCTCATAAGAACGCTCGCTGGCCTGCTCTCTGATAAAATTAATCTCCTGTTTAAAAACCAGGTTGTCAATTTCCCTTGTTGCCTTAAACATCAGAACATCGCGGAACCAGAACTGGAAAATATCCAGATAATCATTGATATTATTCTTATCAGCAGTCAAAGTCTTGATCGCCTCTGTCAGCTCATAAACCTCCATGGAATTGGCATATTTCAAAATCTTCAGGGCATTGGCAGTCATATCCGCAAACTCCTGAGAAGTAGCAGCCTCCTTCGCCTTGCCGATACTGCCCTGCGCATAAGACGCATCAATCTCAGCCTGATAATCCGGCACCTGAAGATGCTCCATCAGATATTCCTTCACAAGACTGTCATCCACCACCTTCAGATCCAGACGCACACATCTGGAACGGATCGTAGGAAGAAGACTGTCGATATTGCTTGTCAGCAGCATGATCACCGCATATTCCGGCGGTTCCTCGATAGTTTTCAAAATGGCATTCTGCGCCTGCACCGTCATCATCTCCGCATCCGGAATGATGTATATCTTATACGGACTGCAGTACGGCTTGATATCCACATCACGCACAACCTGGTCACGCACCTCGTCAATGCTGATGCTTCCAGGCTTCTCATGAGTTACTGTAATGATATCCGGATGATTCTTGCCGATCACCTTCTTACAGGAATCACAAGTCATACACGGTTCAGACTCTCCCGATTCACACTGCAGCGCTGCCGCAAAAGTCCCCGCAAGAAGCTTCTTGCCGGATCCCGGTTCCCCTGTAAAAATATAAGAGTGGGATACCTTCCCTGTCTCTATCGCATTCTTCAAATGCCTGATTATATCGTCATGGCCGATGATGTCATGAAATCCTGCCATAAGAATCACCTCTTTCTGCCTTTTGTGCCCTCCGTTATACCCGGCGGACATCTTTCAACTAATTATAACATAATCTTCTGTATAAAAAAAACTATTTTTCCTTATTGTACAGATTTTATATAATTTACGATCTCCTTCACACATTCATCCAGATTATGATTCTCAAAACGCTTCCATATACCTGCTTTAAGAATATTTTCCTCGGAAAAATCATTCTGGTCTGCCAGAAAACGTCTGCACATCTCCTCGTACTTCGGCACCTCCTGAGTCTTCTCCCTGGCAAGCGCACGCTCCAGACGCTCTCCGTCTTCCACCTCTATATAAATAGGCCACATCACTTCATTGCCGTAATACTCCCGGAGCCTCACAAAAGACTCCAGTGTACCGATCCCCAGATAGCTGTCATTACCCACAGACACCTGCCCGTCATCCGCAGTAAAATATGTCCACGGCCCGTAAACCGTCTGATAAGTACGCGCCTCGATCAGCTTCCCGTTTCTTCGGAACTCCTTCAGTTTATTCTCATCTGCAAAAAAATATTCTCTTCCGTTCTCCTCTCCATCCCGGATCGGACGGGTAGTATAGATCACAAGCCGCTTAAGCCCCAGCTCCTGATCCTTCTCCAGCTGTCTGTAAATACTGTCCTTACCGGAAGAGCTTTTTCCCATAATGTAAAAAATCTTTCCCATATGTCTCCTCTGCTGCATATGCGTTACTATACACGCTCTGATCCGTAATACACAGAGCCGTCTGCTGCCACGCACCTCACATCTCATTTCTCACAACACACACCGTCTCACTGGTCTGGTCGCTCAGGCCTTGGACCTCAAAGCCCTGTTCCAGGTATCTTCTCACATTTTTTACGAAATGTCCAGAAATCTGTTCCCCCGGAACGATCAGCGGAATCCCCGGCGGATAAAGATACGCAAACTCCCCGGACGTCCGTCCGATACACTCATCCAGCGGACACCGCTCACTCTCCGCATCCATAGCCTGGGAGATCCGCATGATCTGCTTCATTTTTCCGTTTTTCAAAGGCTCCTTCTCCACAGCCTCTTCTCTATATTTTAACGATTCACGGCGGTCGATCTCTTCAATAGCATCACAAAGCCTCTCAAAGCCCTCCGCAGTATCACCCACAGCCGCCAGCGCCAGCACATAATTCTCCGCCTCCATCTCCATTTCCAGATGAAACTCCCTCCGGAGGATCTGATGCAGCTCCCGGCCGTTCAGCGAACTGTTCACAGTAGAAAGCAATATCTTGGATCTGTCAAAATCAAAAACTCTCTGGCACTCACAGGCCTGCGGCGTCACCAGCCGGATATACTTACACCCGGAAAGACGCCTGCGTGCTTTTTCCAGATTCTCCGTAAACACACGGAACATCTCATCCCCCTCACGCTCCAGCTTATCCATGCACGCATCAATGCTGCTCATAAGAATATAAGAAGGACTGCTGCTCTGATAGATTCCCAGAAAACGCTTCAGTTTTTCCCGGCTCACACGATCACTGCACAGGTGGATCACCCCCGTCTGGGTCAGACAGGGCAGCGTCTTATGTACACTGTTGATCACCACATCCGCACCAAGCTGCGCCGCAGACACCGGAAAATAATCCGAAAACCGAAAATGCGCCCCGTGAGCCTCATCCACGATCAGCGGCACACCATAGTGATGCGCGATCTCTGCGATCCTCGCCACATCCGACACGATCCCGTCATAAGTCGGCGAAGTGATCAGCACCGCCTGGATATCCGGATTTTCCGCCAGATACATTTCCACACGACCGGGTGAAATCCCTCCGTTTATCCCCAATTTCGGATCTTCATGTGGATAAATATACGTAGCACTCAGATCCCGCAGATAAATCGCATGGTAAACCGCCTTATGACAGTTCCTTGCCACCAGAATCTGTCCCCCCTTATCCACAGCCGCAGACACCGCCGCCAGGATCGCCCCGGAGCTTCCATTAATACTGTAAAAACTCTCCGGCACACCATAAAGCCGTGCGACATCCTCCTGAGCCCTTTTCAAAATATCCTCAGCATGATGCAGGTTATCAAATCCGTCAATCTCCGTAATATCCCTCTCCACCGGAAAATCCCCCTCCACAGCCAGCGGATTCCTCTTATGCCCCGGCATATGAAACGGATAAAAATCACTCTTACCGTACGCTTCCAGTTTCTTGTATAATCTGTCTTCCATAGTTCGTCCTTTTCATCCTAAAAACAAGGAGGGGCTATCACCATACGATATTCCCCTCCATTTTATCACATCTCTGTCACATCTCAGCAAAATCAATCCTCAGATCCTCATTATAGATTCCCACTTTGATCGAATCCTGAAATGTATACTGCTCCGTATCCTCATTTTCAAAATCATACACCATTACCAGCTTCTTCACAGGATCCACGATCCAGTACTCTCTCACACCGGCAGTCCTGTATTTAAACAGCTTGGTATAATAATCCATACGCCTGCTCGCCGGAGAAACGATCTCGATGATCCAGTCCGGAGCCCCCTTACATCCCCTGTCATCCAACTTATCCGGATCACAGATAACAGAAACATCCGGTTCCACATAAGTATTCGTCTTCTCATCCAGATACACCGCAAACGGTGCGGCAAACACCTCACATTTCCCCTTGTTAGAATCTATATAGTTACCTATCTTTCTGGACAAGATACTTGAGATCCTCTGATGCATCGTATTCGGCGGCGCCATATAATAAATATGTCCATCGATCAGTTCCGCTCTTTCACCCTCCGGCAAAGCATAAATATCCTCTATCGTATAAATTCTTTCCCTCAACAGCGGCATATCTCCACTCCTCTCAAAAGCACCCGGCAGATCATACACCATCATTCCGATCTGCACTCATACACCTGCAGCAGCCCCATCCGAAGCCTTTCCCGAAGGCTCACACCTTAAACCGGTACCCCACACCCCAGATCGTCTCAATATACTGCGGCTTGGCCGTATTAAACTCGATCTTCTCACGGATTTTCTTGATATGCACCGTAACTGTAGCGATATCCCCCACAGACTCCATATCCCAGATCTCCCGGAAAAGCTCCTCCTTGGTAAAAACCCTGTTCGGATTCTCAGCCAGAAAGGTCAAAAGATCAAACTCCTTGGTAGTAAACGTAGTCTCCTCACCATTGACCCACACACGCCTGGCCGTCTTATCGATCTTAATACCACGGATCTCGATCACATCATTCTTATGCACATTGGAACCAACCAGCCGGTTATAACGCTCCATATGCGCCTTCACACGTGCAACCAGCTCACTTGGGCTGAACGGCTTGGTCATATAATCATCCGCACCAAGACCCAGTCCGCGGATCTTATCGATATCATCCTTCTTGGCAGAAACCATAATGATCGGCGTATTCTTCTCCTCACGGACCTGCCGGCAGATATCGAAGCCATCCACCTCCGGAAGCATCAGATCCAGGATGATCAGATCAAACTCCTCCTTCATGGCACGTACAAGCCCCGTATCACCACGGTTCTCGATCTCCACCTCAAAACCCGAAAGCTCCAAGTAATCCTTCTCCAGATCCGCGATCGCTTCCTCATCCTCTATGATCAAAATCCTACTCATTCATCGGTACCTCCTGATATTTTCTGAGAACAAAATACATGATCGTTCCGATTCCCAGCCGGCTTGTGGCCCAGACCTTTCCACCATGATCCTCCATGATCTTCTTTACGATGGAAAGTCCGATACCGCTTCCTCCCTTGGAAGAATTCCTGGAAACATCGGTACGGTAAAAACGGTCAAAAATATACGGCAGATCCTTGGCGGCAATACCCTTGCCGTTATCCTCGATCTCCACCTGGATAAAATCACCCACATCCTTCACCCGAAGCTGGATGATTCCCCTTGGCTTCTCCATATACTTAATGGCATTACTCACGATATTATGGATCACACGGCGGATCTGCTCACCATCCGCAATAACCTGCACACCCTTCTCCACATAATTGGCATACACAAGCTCGATCCCCCTGGTCTCCATCTCAAGCCCAAGCTCCTCTGCACAATCCGAAAAATAATCCTCCACATTCAGCTTGCTGAACGTATACGGAATACGGTTGGTATCTATCTTGGAATAAAAGGTCAGCTCATTGATCAGATGATCCATCTCATTGGTCTTATTATAAATGGTACGCACATACCGGTCCATCTTCTCCGGCGTATCCGCCACACCATCCATGATCCCCTCCACATAACCCTTCACCGCAGTGATCGGCGTCTTCAGGTCATGGGAAATATTGCTGATCAGCTCCTTATTCTCCTTATCCATCAGGATCTTCTCTTCCGTGGACTCCTTCAGACGCTTACGCATCTCCTCAAAATCCTGGCAAAGCTGGGAAAATTCATCATTCCCCTCAACCTCCAGCACAAAATCCAGATTCCCCTCCTTGATGTTCTTGGTAGCCTTCTTAAGCTTCACCAGCGGAACCGCAATACTCCTGTAGATCCACAGCCCCACGGACAAAGCAGTAAAAACAAGGATGATCGTTGCGGTCAGGATCATATCCTTGGCCATCAGCTTCACCTGGCTGCTGGAAGACTGCGGCAGCGAAATATCATAGACCATCTGGCTGGAATCCGAAGCCTGGCTGCTGCTCTCCTGCACATGCTTCGCCTGCGTCTGGCTGAACCCGTACAGACTTGCGGAAAAAAGAAGCAGCGGCAGCAGGATGATCGCAACGAAGCCCACAATAATACGTGTTTTTAACTTCATCTGTATCTCCGTCCTTTATAAATTCACACATTCACATACACGTATTATAACATAAACTATATTCCCTATCTCTAAATTTTCTATAAAAAAGCCCCATCTTCCAGCATCAGTATTATTCCATTTTGTTCTAAACTATGCTATCATATTCTTGTTGTCCACCCGATACCCGGCAACGGGAGGAAGTGAGTTCTTTTGGAAATTATTATCTCTTTTCTTGTTTCCTGCATGGCAAACATAACTGCCTATTACGTTTGCAAATGGCTAGACGGCAACAAGTAGGACAACGCTAACCTAGTGGTTTCTTGTCCACTATAAAAAATTAGAAGAAGCCCCCGGTATTGGCACTACCGGGGGCTTCACTCTTTGTTCTTTTGGAACTATTACTATCTCTTTTGCCTAATGGCATTATATCATATGCATTTCTTAAAATCAATATTCCTGCCAAAAGGATATATAAATATTTTTTTTGACTCTCTTACAGATACTTCTTCAGAGTATCAACCTTGTCCAGATGCTCCCATGGAAGATCAACATCTGTACGGCCAAAATGACCATAAGCAGCAGTCTGCTTGTAGATCGGACGACGAAGGTCAAGCATCTTGATGATACCAGCCGGACGAAGATCAAAATTCTCACGAACGATCTCAACAAGCTTAGTCTCAGAAAGCTTACCTGTTCCGAAGGTATTCACACTGACAGAAGTCGGATGCGCAACACCGATCGCGTAGGAAAGCTGGATCTCACACTTGTCAGCAAGACCAGCTGCAACAATGTTCTTTGCAACATAACGTGCAGCATAAGCAGCAGAACGGTCAACCTTTGTGCAGTCCTTACCGGAGAAAGCACCGCCGCCGTGACGTCCTGTTCCGCCGTAGGTATCAACGATGATCTTACGACCTGTCAGACCACTGTCACCGTGAGGTCCACCGATAACAAAACGACCTGTCGGATTGATGAAATACTTCGTATCCGCATCAACCATATCAGCCGGAATGATCGCATCAAAAACATACTTCTTAATATCCTCATGGATCTGCTCCTGAGTAACATCCGGATCATGCTGTGTAGAGCATACAACAGCATCGATTCTCTTCGGCTTGCCGGCCTCATCGTACTCAACAGTAACCTGAGTCTTTCCATCCGGTCTTAAATATTTCAGAGTGCCGTCCTTACGAACCTTTGTCAGCTGCTGAGCAAGCTTGTGAGCCATGTTGATGGCATATGGCATATACTCCTCAGTCTCATTGGAAGCATAACCAAACTGAAGACCCTGGTCACCGGCACCGATGGAATCCAGCTCGTCCTCATTCATATCGTCCTCTTTCTGCTCAAGAGCCTTGTCAACACCCATAGCGATATCTGTGGACTGCTTGTCAAGTGATGTGATAACCGCACAGGTATCTGCGTCAAAACCATAATCCGCATTGTCATATCCGATCTCACGGATAGTATCACGAACGATCTTCTGGATATCAACATTAGCCTTGGTTGTGATCTCACCCATAACAAGTACAAGACCTGTTGTAGTAGCAGTCTCGCAGGCAACACGGCTCATCGGATCCTGTGCCATCATAGCATCAAGGATCGCATCAGAAATAGAGTCGCAGACCTTGTCAGGATGACCCTCAGTTACAGATTCAGACGTAAATAAAATTTTCTCCATAATCTTCTCCTTTTGTAATAAAACAACGGTTATACACATAAAAAACAGCCCGTACAATCCGGACTGTTTAAGTTCTGTAAACAATCCTCTTATTGTTCGATTGCTCGCTCAGGTTGGCACCTTCCTGGATTCTCCGGGGTTGCCGTGGCTTCACAGATCCTTTGTATCTCCACCACTCTGAATAAAAGGCTATCTTTTATGAAATTTACTGCAACACATACAATATACTTATCATACCAAAATGTCAAGAGCAATTTTCGAGAAAAAATATCACCCGTTACTTTTTGAACCGGTATTTTCCCTTTCCATAGCCAGGGACTGTTCCAATAACATCTGCATGTACCAATTTGGAAAGAAACTTTGAAGCACCGGAATCCTTCAGTCCGATCAGTTCTTTAACCACAGTCTTATTAAAAATCCTGTCATACCCGACCAACTCAAACAATCTGAGAATATGCCCTGTAGTTTTTGCAGAAAAAGCTATCCCCTTTTCCAAAAAAAGCTTCTCTATCTCTGCATTCGGACCGCCCATATATCCGCTTTCACATCCAACCTCTGCTTTTCCATCTCCAATATCTACTTTTCCATCCTCAATATCTACTTTTTCATCCCCAATATCTACTTTCTCATCTCCAATATCCACTTTTTCATCCTCAATATCTACTTTTCTATCCTCAATATCTACTTTTCCAGTATTCAGTACTCCACTGATATGCAGATTTCGATTATGAAGCTCATTCCTCTCGCCCAAAAGCAGATTTCTCAGAAAAACTTCCAGATACTCTGTTGTCTCATAGATCCCTTTCTGCAGATTCGTATAATTGGCACGAACAAGCGCATTTCGGAAATACCATGCATTCTCCGCAAAAATATCATTAGTTGCCGTAAAACCAAGCATTCGCAGATACTTGATAAAAAATACTGCCGTGGTTCTCGTATTTCCCTCTTCAAAAATATGGATCTGCCACAATCTTGAAATAAAAACAGCAAGATGATGAATGATCTCCTCCATGGAAAGCCCCTTATAGCTGAACGCCTTCTCCTGAGAAAAATCATATTCCAGCGTGGCTATCAGTTCTGAAGCACTGCCATACATAACCGTTGCACCATCCAGCACCCATTCCTTTTTCGTAATATTATAATCTCTGATCTTCCCTGCATGACTGTAAATCCCCATAAAAAGCTTTCTGTGGATTGAAATATATTCATTAGGTGAAAATGAAAATGCTGTCTCAGAAAGCAGTCCTGCGATCCGCGAAGATACCTTATCTGCTTCCTCCGTCCGTTCCTCATCAGAAAAATGTGCCGGACGTTCTTCATAGTAACTGTTGATAAGCTCCTGCGCTTCTCTCATTGTGATCTTACCTTCGATATTCTGAATAGCAGTATCGATCAGATATTCCGATGTTTTAAGACCATCAACAGCCTGAAGACCGATTGCAGTACTCCACGCATACCCCTTATTTGCCTTATCCGGTTCCGATTCTTTCAGATACTCTTCAAACGGGTCCCTTTTCATATCATCCACCTCTCTTACATTATCACTCACTATCAGTTCTGCGATTTGCATAAAAAAAATTATTAACCATTATAACATTTTACAGTCCCAACAGAACGTAAATATTCCAAAAAAAGAACCGGGCATCCACATCGCCCGGTTCTTCCATCGATCATCCTTCAGAATGACCTGTTATTTATTTTTTCTTCTTTCTCTTAACTCCATAAGCTGCACCACCGCCAACAATGATCGCTGCTGCAAGGATTCCAACCCATACGCCGATCGGTGTATCATCGCCGGTCTTTACAGAACGTCTTGCTGTACCGCTGGTATCGTTCGGAGCAGTTCCGCCCGCTGTGCCGTTATTCGGGATCGGAGTGATCCGATCATTTCCACCATGATTTCCACCAGGTGTAACAGTCGGAATCGGTGTCGGCTCGGAAGAAAGACTGTTGGTGATCTCCTTTGTTACAGTATATCGGTTATCATTATTCAGTGTAACCTCACCCTGACCGGTAACTGTATACTTAAAGGTATCATCATCAACCGGATTTCCATCCTTATCCGTCTCCAGAACAGTATACGTAACACTGTTGATCTCCTGATCCTTTGGAAGATCCAACATTACCTGAACACTATCATTCTGTTTCAGAGTCACTACCTTCTCAAGCGTCAGCTCACCGTTACTCTCAGTGGAGAACACACCTGCATAGAACGTATCATCCACAGTAGAAGCAACACCATCGATCATCACATTCTTCTTAATGTTGATAAATCCGTTACGGCTGAATATATCGGAAATCTTTGTATAATAGTTATTTACATAAGCCGCAGCCTCAGTAACACCACTATCTCCACCGATCACAACCTGATTGGACTTCTCTTCACTCTCACCATTCGGCTTCGTTACATTGTAGTAGTAAAGATTCTCTTCATCCACCTTGATCTTCGTATTCTGCTGAAGAGGATTTCCATCCTCATCCAGCTCAAATACATAATAGGTGCCATCCGGAACATCCGTCCATGTAGCTGTACCACTGGAAGCATTCTGGATATGGATATCCTGTAAATAATCATCACGGAATGGGATCGTACCTTCCTGATCCGAAAAAACGCCAACCTTATAAGTTACATCCTCTTTCGTTTCCAGAGGAATCACATTGTCGTTCTCATCAACATTATAGATTCTCTTCGTAACCTGGATCTGTGTATGCTGTTTCGTTGAAGTCTTCGGATATGCCTGCACATCATACATCCAGCCCTGCTCCTGATCTGCAAAAGGAACGGAGATCAGCATCGGTGAAACCATAACACTGCTGTTCGCATCTGTCTGCACCACCAGATACATGCCCTCAGCCAGATCGGTAACAGTAATATTACCCTCTGCATCAGAGGTTCTGGACAGACCCCACACATCCACGCTTCCGCTGCTGATCATATCTGCCAGCTGCCCTGCTGCTTCATACCAGCCGTCAGCCGTCGTGATGGAATCAAAATCGATTGCAGCGGCAGCCAGTGCCTCATCCAGCACGAAATGCACATTGCCATCAAAATTCACACTGCCAACCCTGTAGATCGTCAGCCCTACACCTGGCAGCGGAGTCTGATTTCCTTCCTCATCCGCCTGCTGAACCGTCAACGTCAGATTACCCTTTGTTCCAGCTACATAATCCCCGGCGAAAACCGGCTGCAAAACACTCGTGACCAGCATAGCCGTCAGCATCAGAACAGCCAGAAGGCTCCGGAATATTTTCCCTTGCTTTCTTCTATTTTTCATCGCTCTCTGCCTCCTCTTTCCTTTCTGAAAGCTGTTTCATTCTGCGTTTTTTATCCTTGCGGCGGACAATCAGGTAAATCAGCAGAATCAGAATAACAAGCGCTGCCGCACCGCCGGCAAGAACCCTCTTCGGATCCACAACCGCAAGCTTCTGCGGAATCGTTTCGTCATTCTTAGTAACTTCTTTCTCCACATACTTCGTCCGAATACCACGAACAAGAAGTCTGTGGGTATTCACCGCATAAGGCGTACACGTAACCAGTGTCACATGATCCTCGCCCTCCACAATATCCAGGTCACTGGTCTCATCCGGAAGCACCGTCTTGATCTGATCCACCTTGTAGGCCAGATTCTTGCCAAGAATATGCAGGATAAAAATATCTCCCTTTTCCATCTGATCCAGATCTGTAAAAAGCTTTGCGTTAGGAAGACCTCGATGCGCCGCCAGAACCGCATGGGTGCTCTTGCCTCCGATAGGAAGACTGGTGCCCTCCACGTGGCCCACACCCTTTTCCAGCACGGTCTTGCTCAGTCCGTGATAGATAGCCAGCTTCGCTTTGATCTTTGGAATCTCGATACTGCCCATCAGTCCGTCACCGTTAGGATCCAGGACTCCGTCATAGGGATGACTCAGCTCATAAGTATCCTCTTCCTCAAAAGCATCTACAATGGCATTCACCGGATGCTCGGCATTATACTCCTTCGCCTCTTTCCACAGCCTGTCATAGTCGTTGTCCGAAAGCTCCGTTACCGCTTCCTCGTACTTACTGACCAGCTGGGCATTACGGTACTGGTTCCACATATCACTGATCGTAGGATAAAGGAACACTCCCGCCCCCGCCAGAAACACCAGGGCAATAAAAATGTTCAGGACAACATTACTCTTTTTCTTTTTTTTCTTTTTAGCCATAAATCATTTCCTGCGTCGTTTTTTGTTCTGAACAGAATTGATACCGGCAACCAGAATCACCGCGATCACAATTCCGATCACAACACAGAGAGCAAGCATCGGAAGCGTCGGATTGGTGATTCCGGTAACCTTCTTCTCTGTTTTCTGAACCGCCTTCGCAGCCTTCATCGGAACTCTGTGTCCCCTCACCAGAAGTCTGTGCGTATTCACCGCATAAGGCGTACACGTAACCAACGTTACATAATCATCCCCATCCGTGATACCCAGAGACTCTGTCTGCTCCGGAAGAACGGTAAGAATCTGATCCACCTCGTAAGCAAGCGTCTTACCCAGCACATGCAGGTAAAAAACATCTCCCTCTTCCACAAGATTCAGATCTGTAAAAAGTTTCGCACTCGGAAGTCCTCTGTGTGCCGACAAAATACAATGAGTACTCTTGCCGCCAACCGGAAGACTGCTGCCGAACAAATGACCGGCACCCTTCTCCAGAGACTCATCTGTCGTGTAATGATAGATTGGAATGCTCACATCGATCACAGGAATCTCCACATACCCCATCATTCCATCACCATTCAGGTTCAGAAGAGACTCATATGTACTGTCCGTCTGACCATCCCTCACGGAAAAAGCATCCGGCACACTTTCCTGCTTGATCTGTTCGTTATACTCCTGTGCTGCCTTCCACATGCTGTCAATCTTCTCCGCATTCTCATCCGAAGAAACACTGCTGCTATAATCACTGATCAGCAGGCTGTCCCTGTACCGGTTCCAGGCATCACTGACCATTGGATACAGCAGTATGGACAACCCTATCAGAAACAGCAAACCAAGTCCAATATAATTTTTCTTCTTATTCTTTCTCATAGGTTTCTCCATACTGTTGTATTACCATCCGGCCCCCGAAGGGGCCGGGCGGTAATGATTTTTTCAACAGAATAATCAGAAACTATTCTGTTTTAATACTTGCTTTGTCGTTGCTTATAAATAATTTTTGAATTGAATCGATCCGGCAATCAAACGATTACTCCTCAGATCCTTTTCTGCGGCTGATGAAGAAAGCACCAGCAGCACCAGCCATAACTACAACACCGATGATAGTGAAGAGGTATGTTCCCATGCCACCTGTATGTGGAAGCTGACCAAGTTTTGTATCTGATACATTTACTGTAACCGCTGGATTATCTCCGTTAGCAATTGTTGTATCTGGTACTTCCACTACAGAATATCCAGCTGGAGCTTTTTCCTCGACAATCTGATATGTTCCATCATCAAGTCCTTTTGCTACTACTACACCATCTTTTGCTACAATATTTGTTACTTTAGTAATATCTTTATTTGCAATTTCTTCTTCAGTTGCTTTTTTATAAATAGACTTTCCGTCTTTTTCCTCAACATGTACAAACTGAATTGTATTTCCATTCTGTGCAATACTGAACTCTGCACCTGCTAAGAGTTTACTAGTAACGTTTACCTTACCATAATTTTCATCGTATTTGTTGATTGTAATAGAACCTAAATTACCCTTTTCTTCTGGTACATTGTTTCCCTTGTCACTTGACGCTTTGTTTACAAAAGTATCAGCATCTGTAATCTGTGCCTTTACTTCTACTGTTACAGTCTGACCAGCATGTTCATTCTTTGATCCAATGTAGTTAGGAGAAAATCTTACTCGTACTTTCTGATTTTCTGCTGCTGGTAATGTTATTGCACTACCATCAGTCTTATTCTCATCATCATTCACGCTTACTAATGTATAATCAGTGCCTGCTACTAATGTCTGCTCTCCAACTTTTACAGTTACTTCAGTTACTTTCATACCTGTAGGTTCGTCAGTAATCTGGAATGCTCTATCCGTTGCATCTTTATCATAACTTGGGAAAGTAGCTGTAATAGTAAATGGAACTTCCTGTCCACGCTCTACAACCTGGTATGTTGTTTTTCCTTTTTCGCCTGAAAAAGCTTTTGTAAGTGTATATGTTGAACCCTTTGCATCAATTGTTTTATCTGCTGGTTTCATTAATCCAGTTGTTTCATCATATGCATAAACAGCTTCGCCCATTGGGTTGTAAGTTGTTTTTTCAGACTGTGCATAAACATAGTAAGCACCAATCTCAAGTCCCTGGAATGTAACAGTGCTATCTGTAACCTGTTCTGTTTTTACTTTTACAAGCATGTTTTTATTCTTAGCAAGCTCCCCCCAATTAAAAGTTACTGGGTTTGTGTTAAAATCTACCATGCCAGCTATTTTATCATTTACAAGTTTCCAGCTACTATTTGCAGCATCCCATTCAACTACTTTATAAACTTCCACCGTAGTTGTCTCTCCCGAAACTAATCCCTGTACTGTAAGAGAAGCTTTACTAGCTACTGGTGTTTCCTGTTCATCTGCAAATACTGCTGTGCACATAGACAGTACCATAACCGCTGCCACTAATAATGCACCAATCTTTTTAAATAAATTTTTCATAAGGTTTGCTCCTTTCTTTCTCTGCATTTTTTTCTTTTTCGCCCTTCATCGGCCATTTACAATTAATGTGTTACGATCTCTTTGCTTCTTCCTCCCTTCGTTTATTATTTATAAACAACAGGAGTGCAGTTGCAAGAATCGCTACACCACTGATTGTAAATCCATAGGTTCCCGGACCACCGGATTCTGGTAAGGAATAAAGTTTAGCATTGGTAAGCTGGTAAATCTTTTCATCACCATTTGGACTCACAGTATCATCACCATGTGTTACCGTTATATTTCTGTCGCTTCCTACTATGATTTTCCATGGTTTTGCAGATAACTGATATCCAGCTGGTGCTTTTCTTTCAACCAATACATAATTTCCAATTGGAAGTTTCTCTATAGAAACCTTTCCATTTCTGTCAGATTCATACTGATTAATCGGAGCACCTGTTTGTTCTCCGTCCGTATTAGCTTTATATAAATCAAATTCAGCACCTGACAACTTCTTTGTATTGGTCTCAGCATCAACTTTCTCAAAATCAATATTCACAACTGTTTTTTTATTAGTGAATTCGGCAATTCCAACTCGTCCGTCTGTTGTATTTCCATTCTGTGGAACCTTATTTTGATTTGTGTCTGTTCCCATATCGAATGTAATACCATTTGACAAATCTTCAGTAATTACGCTGGCACAATTGGTTCCTTCACCTGTTACAATACTCTGTAATTCATAACTAGTGTTGTCTGAATACTCTTTAACTACATAATTACCTCGGGACAGTTCACTTAATTTCTTATTATCGAGTTCAAGTTTTGCGTTGGCCCCACCTACAAGCTCAAATACTGCAGTTGCTTCTGTTCCGCCTTTTGCAATCTTTGCAGTTGCAGTTGCAACATCTCCGTTTTGATCTGTAATTGTGAATCTAAATATTTCTTCCTTCTCGGCTTGTGCATCCAGTTTTTTAACGATCTGCAATTCACCAGCAATCACATTCACAGTATAAGTGCCTGTTGATGCTACACTTGAATCAACACTAATTCCACCCTTTGGTTCTCCAACTAAATCAGTTTTTGGAGCATTTTTAGCTGTATATACTTCTACATCCGGCTCCTTAATCTTAGGTTCATAAGTAGCTAGTTTTTGGTTTCTTACTCCTTTTGAATATGGATGATAAGTAACCGTTAACTGATACTCCTCCACCTTTTCTCCAACTGAATCAGCAAGGTGCTCCTTAGCATTTCCCTTAACTATTTTATAAGTATAAGTGAAATATCCTACTGCATCATTAGAACCAGGATATATATACTGATATAATCCTTTACTGCCAATGGTTAACTCTTTATCCGTATTTAATTTCTCAATATCAGCATCTTCCAAATCAGGTAATTTAACACTATTCTTACCAGCATCCATAGGCTCCACAGCCGTTAAAGTTTCCTTTTTATTGAGCTGTACAACTTTTATCGTTTCAGCAAGTTCATTTCCAAAATTCTTTGCCGTTATTGGATCACCTTTGAATACTGTTATTTTTTTATTGCCGATATTTAAATTAAGAAGCTTAACATTAACAGATGGTTGCTCAAACTTTTTAATACCACCGCCATCCAGATAAATGCCTGAATCTGCACCATTAGTAGGAATCATGTTTCCACCAATGAAGTCGTCTTTCGCCTGAATCCGGAAACTTGCATTCCAACCTTTGTCATTCTCGTTCTCTGTGGCTGCATTTCCAATTCTGGCCGCCTGTCCTGTCCAGGTAATTTTAGTTGTACCGTTACCCTGTTCAACAATCGTAACTTTTCCCACTTCCGAACCTGTAGTACTATCTGTCCAGATAATTTCCTTCGATCCGTCGTTATTGGTTTTAATACTTCCTGTTCCTAGCCTACGGTTAGTTGCCAAATCCTTTAATCCATCATCCGTAAGCTTAAATCTTGCATCAATCACATCTACGATTTTCTTCGGCTGAACAGTAAACAGATCACCAATCTTACCAGCAATATCTGTGAAAATACCGGTTAACTCACTTAAGTTATCTGTGTTATAAGTGTATTTTCTTCCATCTTTCTCTTTAGTTGCTATTTCCTTCAGGAAATCCTTTGCAGTTACTAAACTTGTCTCATTATCTCGTTTCCATGTAAATGAAATATCCTTATTATCCTTAGTTAAACCAACACCTATTGTATATAAGGTTGCTTTTGGTTTTATACTAGCGGCTTGCCTAACAGCTTCGTTTGCAACAGCAGAATTTCTATTTACATCCTCGCCGCCCCAAAAGGTCGTATAACCACCCGGTAGTCCGTCTGTCATAAACAATACATATTTGCTGCTATTGCTGTCTGCGCTTTCAACCAAACTATTTGCTTCTTTTAGCGCTTCACCCATAGGTGTTGCCCCACTCCATTGAGTGCACTTACGATTATCAATAAAGTCTTTCAAGTCATTTACACCTGGAGCATTCAAAGTTTTATAACCCAATACATCAGTAGTATTATCTCCATAATACCAAACTATTGAAATTTTACTCGTGTCTGAATGACTGCTTAAGTTATCCACAAATGCCTTTGCAGCAGTTTTTAATGCCGTTATCTTTCCGTCATCTGCCATTGAAGCACTTGAATCCAGTACCATTACTACACTGGCATTCTTAGCCGCTTCACCTGCTTCTCGTCCTGTCACCTCAGCATTCAGATTAATCTTATAAATTCTATTCTCATAATCAACAACTTCGGCTGTTTTGCTACTGGTAAGATTATTTTCGGCTTCTTCCTTCTCAGTGTAGTTAGTGATCTGTTTGTTCTCAATTTCAGTCGTACCATCTGCTTTATAAAGCTTAGCAGTTGCCTTATTATTTTCAACAGATACTATTACTTTATAACTCTCCGTGGATTTAACATAGCTAGACGGTGCCTCTATTTCTGTCAATGTATAAGTTCCGACTGAAAGATTTTCAAACTTCAAAAGACCATTTTCATCAGATGTTACATTATACGTTTTCGCCGGATCACTATCCAATGTAAGAGTAAATTTTGCTCCAGGTAATGACTGATTGCTTGTATTTACCTTTGTAATTTCGAGACTGGCTACATTGTTGCGTGTATTAGTAACCGTTACCTTCGCATCACTACCTAACTTAATTTTTCCTGATGCGCTATCAGTTGTATTAACAATATCTGCCGCCTCAATACTGTACTCAGGATTTCCATAATCCGTTGTATTAAGATTGATCTCGTTAACCTCAAAGCTTGTTCCAGCTAAAATTTGCTCAAGAACTACTGTGTATCCTGCAGGAACTGAAGAAACAACACCATTAACTGCTTTTCCACACACAGTCTTTTTGTTTGCCTTCTCTAAGGCTCCCTTTTCACTTGTAGTATAATAAGTTCCTTTAGAATCTTGCAGATAATAATTTCCTGTATACTGCTGACTATTCAACTTTATCTCAAAATCAAATTTATCATTTACAGGAATATCACCTTTAATCTTTTTGGTAATACACAGCTTACGACTATTTTTCTCACTACACTTGTTAGTAAAAGTTACCCACGGTCTACTGTCAACTGTAGCTTCACTAGAAATAACATTTCCCTTCTTATTTGTTGCTTTTTCCCCATTGATTAAAACCTGATCATATTTGTCATCTGATACATCAAGTTCTTGAACCCTATAATTCTTATTTTCCTCAAGTCCAGAGAAAGTTGCATGCTGACCAGGTTTCAACGTAAACACATTACCGTAGGAAACGTTATTTATTGTTTCATTCTTGAACTCAACATCTTTACCATCGCTTAAAATACCTTTAGTATTTAATGGAACATACTTCCCTGTGACATCCTTAACAAGTAACTGAAATTTAAACTCTACATCTGCATACTTCTCTTTATCCGTATTACTCAACTGTTTTTCAACCGTAACCGACTTCTTCGGAACTGTTGGAAGATTGAACTTAAGCTTACAGTTGGAATCACCCTCACCTCTTTCGAGATAATAGAAATTAATTGTATGCATTGTATAATCTGCGAAACGATTCTCTCCGCTAACAAAATCTCCTGTTGTTTTTGCATCAGCAAATAATTGTCTTAAATTTAGATTATTATTGTTACCAACTGTAACGTTGCCATTAGCAAAATTAATAGAACCAGACGCTGCATTATGAACACCACCAATATCCAACACCAAAACGCCATCGATGTAAACCCATACATCATCATCTCCAGAAAACTCAAATACCATATCATTCCCTTGAATTTTTCCGTCTTTTGGCTGAATGAATTTAGCTGACATTGTCATACCAAAATGGTAATCTGGATTCGTTGAAATTCCATAAATACCAGAGCCGTTTGCTGTATGTTCTATAACAGAATTACCTAATGTATTGAACGGGAAGAAACTTCCATGCTTCGGATAGCTTTGTAGGCCTACTGCATTTCCACAACTTCCTGGTACCTTATATACAGTAAAATTTTTTGTCTTTGTATCAAACTGTGCAAAATTTTCAGCACTATCATATTCATAGTAACCATCTGCATCTTTTTTAAATAAGTAATTTGCATCAGAATAAACCGTCTTGCCCGTACCGGAAGTTGTTGAAAATAAATACGAACTACTCTCGTTCTTCCCCTTATTTAATGTCGGATATGAATCTGATCCCAATGTATTTTTCATAATGCCAGGATAGGGAGTAGCCGACCCTGTCCAATTGTTATAAGCGTCTCTTTGATCTTTTCCATTACTAAACTTCAAAGAATGATCATCATTTATTGGATTGGTATCGTAATTAAACATATTGATAGTAATACCACTGGCAGCACTATCAACAGTGCTCTCCTTATCATAACTACTCGTTGTCTGTACAGAAGTGAAATCATCTGCCAACCATACAACTGAGAAAGTAGAAAAACTCTCTGTTTCAAAGTTTGCACTTTCAATCTCTCCATTGTCGGTTGTACTTACTTCAGCCTGTCCATCATTGCTCATATTAACAACTTCTGTGACATTACCATTTGCATCCTCCACAAAATGTACCAGAGATACATTCATGTTTTCCTGTGCTGTATCTGTTTCAGCTACATCTTCTGGGATTTCTGCTTCTTTGTAGGCTATAGATACCCTGACACTTCCGTTCTGCGGTTCGATCTTAGTTCCATCGTCATTCAGAAAACTAATATCGTATGCAAGAAAACCTGCTACTGTATAGCTCTCATTTTCTGCACCCTCGTGAAGCTGTTTCTCGATATCTGCATACTGGTCAGAACCTTTCTCGATCGGAGTCACAACAAACTGTGCACCTTCCGGAATAACGCCCTTCACTGCTGTTGCAGTTACAACTACATTACCAACTTCCTGAGAATAAGAAACTTCTTCGCTTTCCTGCACATCCTCAGGCTCTTCTGCCTCATCGCTGCTGTCAACAACCTGTGCCATATCACTTCTTATGTAAGCCTCGGTTCCTTCCCAGGAAACCTTGTACCAGGTTGCTCCGTCCTCTGCTGTTACGGTATCCAGAAGTGTGAGCTGTGTTCCTGCGTTTACAGTTGCCAGAACCTCTGCCTCGATAGATGGGCTGACACGAAGATTCGTATCGTCTCCCAGAACCTCGATCAGGCTTGTCTCACTATTCTCATCTGCTGCCGGAACCTCCTCCGGGCTCGCAATATCCTCTGCCGGTTCTTCCACCACATCCGGATCCTCTGCCGGCGCTTCGGTAGGTTCAGCATCCGGATTCTCTGCTGCCGGTGTCTCAGCTGCATCCTGCTCAGGCTCGTCCGAAATATCCATTCCGTCCGTAAGCTCCTCTGATGCGATAGGCACCTCGTCCTCATTACCGGAAACAGCTTCCGCCTCGACATCTGCTGTCTCAGGAGAATCCCACATAACGGCAAAAACAGCTGCGTTGCCAGTCTCAACCTGAAGTGTCTGGATCTGTTTGCCCTCGTTGACATTCAGAACCTTCAGATCCTCGTTGGCCTGTAAGGTGTTAACATCAGTATCACCGGTACTGCTGTTATAATGAAGCTTCTCAACGGTTACACTCGTGCTGGCTGCATCGGTAAGCTCCGGTGCTGCCGGTGTCTTGTACTCAAAAGTTACTCTGACTCTGCCGTTCGGCTCGACTCTGTTTCCGTCGCCATCAGCAAAATACACATCATACGCAAAAAAACCTCTCAGGCTGCTGCCCTTGTCTGTAGCTGCTGCTGAAAGCTTCTGAGAAACTGTATCATAAGATACGGATGAATTCTCGTTTACGCTGTCAGCCTTCAATGCTGTATTCTGCGGAAGAGCTCCGTCCTCCAGTGCCTCTGCTGTTACTTTAACAGAATCATTTTCATATGTAAGCGTCGATTGCTGCGCCTGTTCCGTTTCCTCCTGGTCAGCGCTGCTTACATCCGGTGTCGATTCTTCGGCCGCTGGTTCAGATGTAATTTCGCCATCTGTAAATATATCCTCCGTTCCATCTCCGAACGCCTCACTCGCGGAGATCGTATATGCACTCGGCATACAGGATACCATCAACGCCAAAGCCACCATAAATGCCAGGAGTTTTCTGATCTTATTATTCCTTAATTTTTTCATACCTTTCCCGCTTTCCTGTGTGTGCATTAACGTGTACTGTATTTCTTATTACTTTACTTCTGTTTATATTCCTTTCTCTTAAAAAAGCTTCATGTTTTTAGCCGGTGAGTAAACAGGTTACACCTTTACAATATTTTACCCTTATGTGATTGTAGTGTCAATATACCAGACATTTTTGGTAAGGATACTGACATTATCAGATGCTATCGAAAATCAGCCTTCAACTCCTCCTTCTTAACTTACTCGTTCACTGGTTCTTTTCGCCTGATTTTTCAATAAAATCTGACTATTCGTGGTATTTATTATACAACACTAATAGTTGTTTTGTAAGGCACTTTTTTTCATAAAAAAGTGCCTCTGTCACTATTTTAACATGAATTTCTTCAGCTCATCCCGCTTCTTGACATTCAGCTTGCAAAAGATATCCGTAAGGTAATGCTTGACAGTATTAATGGAAATCCCCAAATGCTCTCCTATCTCCTTATTGCTCCATCCCCCACTTGCCAGCATGGCAATAGAAAACTCCATCGTCGACAGCTCCCCCGTAACCTTTCTCCGGTTTTCCGGATTATGAAGCGCCATCCAGCCCCTGCTAAAAGAAATCACCCCTTTCGTGATACGCTGATACGCCTCCGGATCCCGATTCCGGATACAAGCCTCGACCAGCCCCCGCAAAAGCCCATGATGCTCAATAAAAGGCTCCAGAAACCCATCCATCTTCGCCAGCTCCCAGCTCCGGAGCATCTCCTCCTGCGCCTCCTGCTTATGCTTTCGGTTTATCGCACACACCGCCATCATACAGTGGATATACGTCATACTGATCGGATACGGCCTCTCCGCCATAAACAAAGCAGCCTTACCCATCCCATAAGCACTCCATATCTCCCCGTTAAGATAAGTATGATGAGCCATCACATACGTGGCAAAAAGCCTCAGCCCCTCAGGAAGCATCCTGCTGTACTCCCCAAAAGCAGGCATCCCATCCGTAGGCAGATGAAGCAAAACCGCCCCCACATACCCCGCCAGAAGACAGGACGCATAAACATCCGCAGGAACCTTTTTCTTCATAGCCAGCTTCAAACAGGACTGGATTCCCTCCATCCCCCGCTTAGCCGCCGCCACATTCCCCAGCGTCAGATTAGAATACCCATACAAAATACACGCCGAAAGCCGCAGCTCAATAACCCTGCTGGACAGATACCCCCTCGTGATCTCACAACACTCCTCAGCCCGCCCCGTAAAATAAAAAAGCTCAGCCCGCGCAATATTCCTCAAATCCACATCCACAAACCCCTCAACAACCTCCCGAGCCCTCCCAGGCTCAAAAGACGAATTCAAAAGCGGCAAAACCATATAATCACACAAACAACCCACTCCCCTTCCAAAACCCAGGCAGCCCCCAAAAGACCACCCTCAAAACCAAACCAACAAACCTCCGAAGCCCTCACACAAGCCACATCAACACACATCCGAAGCCCATCTCTCAAGTCCCACATCAGCACACATCCGAAGCTCTTCTCTCAACCCTCATCAGCATACATCCGAAGCTCTTCTCTCAACCCTCATCAGCGTACATCCGAAGCTCTTCTCTCAAGTCACATCAGCATACATCCGTAAGCGTCCAATAAGAGGGTGTATCGAAATTTCTGGCTGTTGCATGTAAACTATTGATTAGAGTTTTGGGAGT
>ERZ773169.444-NODE-444-length-54106-cov-6.348227_pt1 | contig 54106 bp, 48 predicted proteins | sample MGYA00580536_ERZ773169 | MGnify/ENA primary metagenome ERZ773169 (study PRJEB29015, sample SAMEA2737814) | human gut metagenome | biome: human gut; feature: human-associated habitat; material: faeces | place: China | collected 2012 ... | reverse complement strand
TGAGGAGGCAGTTAAGCAGGGGGTGCCTTTAGCAGGAGGAGTGCCTGTTGTATTTCCGGCTATCGCCGTATGCGACGGCATTGCCATGGGTCACATCGGCATGAAGTATTCTCTGGCGAGCCGCGAGCTCATCGCGGACAGCGTAGAGACGCTCGCACAGGCGCATCAGCTCGATGGTCTGGTGCTCATCCCGAACTGCGACAAGATCGTCCCGGGCATGCTGATGGCAGCGGCACGCCTGAACATCCCGTCCATTCTGGTTTCCGGCGGCCCGATGCTCGCAGGCCATTTCGGCGGCGAGGAGGTTTCGCTGTCCAAGACCTTCGAGGCGGTCGGCGCATACAAGGCCGGCATGATGGACGAGGCGACGTTCTACGAAGCTGAGTGCAATTCCTGCCCGGGCTGCGGCTCGTGCGCCGGCATGTACACCGCAAACTCGATGAACTGCCTGTCCGAGGCCATCGGCATGGCGCTGCCCGGCAACGGCACGACGCCGGCGGTTTCCGCGGCACGCATCCATCTGGCAAAGCACGCCGGCATGAAGATCATGGAGCTGATCGAGAAGGACATCAAGCCGCGCGATATTCTGACCCCGGCTGCATTCCGCAACGCACTGACCTGCGAGATGGCGATCGGCTGCTCGACCAACTCGGTTCTGCATCTGCTCGCGATCGCGAACGAAGCAGGCGTTCCGCTCCAGCTTGAGACGCTCAACGAGCTCTCCGGCAAGGTGCCGAATATCTGCCACCTCGCTCCGGCAGGTCCGCACCATATCGAGCAGCTTTACATGGCGGGCGGCGTTCCGGCCATCATGAAGGAGCTGACGAAGGGCGGCTTCCTCGACCTCTCGCTCATCACCTGCACCGGCAGGACGGTCGGTGAGAACCTGGAGGGCGTGGTCAATCGCAACCCCGAGGTTGTTCGTCCGCTCGAAAATCCGTACTCCCAGACCGGCGGCATCGCGGTCCTGTGGGGCAACATTGCAAAGAACGGCTGCGTTGTCAAGCGCAGCGCTGTCGCGCCGGAAATGATGGTGCACGAGGGCCCGGCTCGCGTATTCGACTGCGAGGAGGACGCGATTTCCGCTATCTATAACGGAAAGATCGTTCCGGGCGACGTTGTCGTCATCCGCTACGAGGGTCCGAAGGGCGGCCCCGGCATGCGTGAGATGCTCAACCCGACCTCTGCGCTCGCCGGCATGAAGCTCGACACCACGGTCGCACTCATCACCGACGGCCGTTTCTCCGGCGCGTCCCGCGGCGCATCCATCGGCCATGTCTCCCCGGAGGCTGCCTCCGGCGGCGAGATCGGTCTGGTTCAGGAAGGCGACATCATTTCCATCGACATTCCGAACAGCAAGGTAAACGTCAATATCTCGGACGAGGAGATGGAGGCGCGCCGTGCAAAGTACGTTCCGCGTGAGCCGAACGTCAAGTCCGGCTGGCTGTATCGCTACTCCCGTCTGGTCACCTCCGCAGATCAGGGCGCAGTAGTTCGATAAGCTGTCGAAAAACTTCGTTTGTCAGGCAAACTCAGAGGCACGTCGCAGGGCGTGCCTCTTTACATATCCCATCCAATTTGCTATACTGATAATAACAAAACGAGAATAAAGGACGGTAATCCCCATGCTGACTGAAGCGAAGAAGAAATTTATCGAGTTTATGATGAGCGCGGACGTTCTGCGTTTCGGCGACTTCACGACCAAGTCCGGCCGCAAGACCCCGTATTTTGTCAACACCGGCAACTATAAGACCGGTATGCAGAACTCCCGTCTGGGCGAGTTCTATGCCGCTCTCGTCAAGGAGACGGTAGGCGACGACTTCGACGCGATGTTCGGCCCGGCATACAAGGGCATTCCGCTCGCGACCTCGGTTTCCGGTGCGCTCGCCCGCAACTACGGCATCGACAAGCCGTTCTTCTTCAACCGCAAGGAGGCCAAGGACCACGGCGAGGGCGGCAACATCGTCGGCTACAAGCCGCAGGACGGCGACCGCGTCATCATCATCGAGGACGTTATCACCGCAGGCACCGCGATCCGCGAGACCATGCCGGTGCTCAAGAGCTGCGCTGACGTCAAGGTAACCGATATGTTCATCTCGGTCAACCGCTGCGAGGTCGGCCAGAATCCCGGCAAGACCGCTGTCATGGAGGTCGGCGAGGAGTTCGGCATCAAGGTGCACGCCCTCGTGACCGTACAGGACATCCGCGAGTACCTCGCGGACAAGGCGGAGTACGCACACCTCCTGCCGCTGATGGACGCCTACATGAAGCAGTACTGCGTATTCTAAAATTTGCAGAAAAAGAGACCCGATACAGCTTGTTTTTACTGTATCGGGTCTTTTTATTACTTCTGTTCGTTTTTGAGGTTTTCGAGGAATTTGCGCATACGCGAGCAGGCCTCGCGCAGGTGGTTCATCGAATAGGAGTAGGAGATGCGCACGTGGCCCTCGCCGCTCGCGCCGAAGGCGCTGCCGGGGATGACCGCGACCTCCTGCTCGTGCAGCAGGCGCTCGCAGAACTCCTCGGAGGTGAGTCCGGTGGACTCGATGGAGGGGAAGATATAGAACGCGCCCTCGGGTTCGAAGCAGTCGAGTCCCATCGAGCGGAGCTCGCCGAGCAGGAAGCGGCGGCGCAGGTCGTACTGGTCGCGCATGCGCGCGATGTCGTCGTCGCCCGTGCGGATGGCCTCGATGCCGGCGAACTGCGCGGTCGTCGGGGCGGACATGATGCCGAATTGATGGATCTTGCAGATGTGGCGCATAAGCTCCTTCGGGCCCATCGCCCAGCCGAGACGCCAGCCGGTCATGGCGTAGGACTTGGAGAAGCCGTCCACGACGATGGTGCGCTCCTTCATGCCGTCGATCTCCGCGAAGCAGACATGGCGGTCGGGGCCGTAGGTCAGGCTGTTGTAGATCTCGTCGGAGAGCACCATGATGTTGGTCTCGCGGATGACGTTCGCAATGGCCTGAAGCTCGTCGCGGTTCATGATGGCGCCGGTCGGGTTGTTCGGATAGGGGAGAATGAGCAGCTTGGTGCGCGGCGTGATGGCGGCGCGGAGCGCCTCGGGGGTCAGCTTGAAGCTGTCCTCGACGCGGGTCGGAAGCGGCACGGGAACGCCGCCGGCCATCTGCGTGAGCGGCGTGTAGCAGACAAAGCTCGGCTCGGGAATGAGCACCTCTTCGCCGGGATTGACGAGGGCGCGGATGGTGTTGTCGATGGCCTCGGAGCCGCCGACCGTGACGAGAATTTCCTTATCCGCGTCGTAGCACAGCTGATACTTGCGGCGGGCGAGGGCCGCGATCTGGCTGCGCAGCTCGGCAAGACCCCAGTTCGAGGTGTAGAACGTCTGCCCTTTTTCGAGGGACTGGATGCCCGCGCGGCGGATCTGCCATGGGGTCTCAAAGTCCGGCTCGCCGACGCCGAGCGAAATCGCGTGCGGCATTTTTGCCGCCATTTCGAAAAAGCGGCGGATGCCCGACGGCTTGGTGATTTTTACGCGGTCGGAGAGCATCTGCTCGTAGTTTACCATGACATCATGACCTCTCTTTTATCTTTTTCGGAGGGGTCATACTCTACGCCGTAGTCCTTGTACTTTTTGAGGATGAAGTGGGTTCCGGTGGACAGAACGTTCTCCATCGGGGCGAGCTGCTCGGCGACGAAGCGCGCGACCTCGCGCATGGTGCGGTCCTTGATGATGACGGTCAGGTCGAAGCCGCCGCTCATCAGATAAACGCTCTCGACCTGATGGTGCGAGTAGATCTGACGGGCGATCTCGTCGAAGCCCATGCCCTTCTGCGGCGTGATCTTGACCTCGATGAGCGCGGTAACGCTCTCACGGTCGGTCTTGTCCCAGTCGACGAGAGCCTTGTAGCCGAGAATGGTGCGGTTCTTTTCATAGTGCTTGAGCTGAGACGCGACCTCGTCCTCGGCCGCGCCGGTCATGGCGGCGAGCTGGGCGGTCGAAAGACGGGCGTCCTGGCTGAGCAGGTCGAGCAGTTTTTCGGGGTTCTTCATAATAATCAGCCTCCCGGTATATTTTTTGGTATAATACTGTATTATACACCGCGGAGAAGGGACTTGTCAAAATAAAGCGAAGCGCGCGGACATATTTTCTTAACATCTTCGAGGCGAAATTCTCCTTGCTTTACCATACATGAGGGGTTAAAATATAATAAGGCGGGAAGCACGTTTTCTTGCTTCCTGCGGATCAAGACAAAGGTGGAACAGACAGATATTATGGCATTCACAGGCTTTTCCGCAGCAGGCGTCGACCTGCTTCAGCTTAACCGCCTGCAAAACAGCAAGGAATTTTACGAAGAACATAAAAACGAGATCAAAAAACTCGCCATCACGCCGTTTTACGAGCTGATCGAGCAGATGACGCCCGTCATGCAGCAGATCGACGCGCAGTTCGTCACCGTGCCCTCGCGCATGGTCTCGCGCGTGCGGCGCGATACCCGCTATACCAGGGACAAGACGCTTTACCGCGCAAATCTGTGGCTTTTCTTCCGCAGAGCGCGCCGGCAGCACGAAAGCATGCCGTGCTATTATTTTGAGCTGCACCCCGAATACTGGGCGTGGGGCTGCTGGGGCGCATGGGGCACGGGCGAGATGCAGGCGCTGCGCGACATGATCCTGCACGAGGACAGACTGTTCCTCGACGCCTTTGAGGCGGTGAAGCGCTGCCCGGAGGTGACGCTTGCAGGCGAGCTGTACAAGCGCCCGAAATACCCCGACGCGAAGCCGGAATACCAGTCGTGGCTGAACCGCAAGGAGATCGGTGTGGATTTTCGCGAAGGCGAGGACTTCGCGCCTGTGCTCGACGGCTCGTTCGTCGGACCGATGCTCGAGACCATGAAAAAGCTCGCGCCCTTTTACCGTTTTCTGCTCGCGGGCAAGGAACGCGCGGCCGCCGGCCGGGAGGTGCGCCTGTGAGATACTTCGCACTCGATTTCGAGACCGGAAACGCCTCGCCGCTCAGCGCCTGTGCGCTCGGCGTCAGCATTTTCGAGGACGGCAGGCTGGTCGGAGAGCGCGTTTCGCTGCTGAGGCCGCCCGCCTGCGCCGGCAAATTTCACTGGGGCAACGTCCGCGTCAACCACATCAAGGAAAACATGGTGCAGGATGCGCCGTCGTTCTCGTCGTTCTGGCGCGAGCTTGCGCCCCTCGCAGAGGGGAGCGTCCTCGTCGCGCACAACGCGATGTTCGACACCGGCGTGCTGTGCGCCTGTCTGGCGCATTACGGGCTGCCGATGCCGGAATGCCGCTATGTATGCACGGTAAAGGTCTCGCAGCGTGTATGGCCGGACCTTGCCAATCATAAACTGGATACCGTATCCGATTATCTCGGCATCACGCTCGACCATCATGAGGCCGGCTCGGACGCGAGAGCCGCCGGTCTGATCCTGCAGGCCGCGCTCCGCGAGACCGGCGCCCCGGACGCTGCCGTGCTTGCCGATACGATCGGCATGCGCATGGGCCGCATTTCCTCGATGGGGAAAACGCCGTGCAGCATCGCAAAGAATACGATCGAAAAACGCAGGACTCCTGCAAAACGCAATCTGTAACAGAAGGAGAGACACGCTATGAAAAACTATCTGGAAAACGTTGACCGCGAAGCGCTCCGCGCCCGTGCAGAGCAGATGCTCCATTACGCCGACGAGGCGCGCGGCACCGCGAGCCGCTGGACCAATCATGCCGTAGAAAAGGCGCACGGCTTCTCGCTGTTCGATTTCGCGATTTTCGAGACCTGCCTGCTCTCGCTCGGCCTGTGGCTCGGCACCTGCTTTTCCAAGTGCTTCAAAAAGCTGCGCACGCTGTTCTTTGTGGCGTTCGCGGCGAGCTGGCTGTATATGCTCTGGCGGATCTTCTTCGACGAGGAGGAGTAAGACCGCGCCGCCGGAGGCCGCGCCTGTTCCGTGATGCGGCTTTGTCCTGAGCGGTTTTCTCCGGCTTGCGCCCGTCCGGAGCGGGCAGGAAAGGAATGAATTTATGGAGAATCCAAACGAACCCAAAAAGTCAAAATTCAGCGAGCAGCCCCACTATTTTCAGTGGGGACTGACCGCTTTCTGCGTTATCGGCTGCTGCGTTCTCGTGGCGTTCGTGCTGATCAAGCTCCCGTTCATCTGGAACGTGGTGAAAAAGCTGTTCGGCGCGCTCAGTCCGTTTATTTACGGCTTTGTCATGGCGTATCTGCTCATGCCGGTCTTTAATATGCTTTACCGGCGCATCGAGCCGCCGATGTCGAGAAAATTCGCCCACGGAACGCGCATCGCCAAGGGCATCAGCAGCCTGCTGACGCTGATCATCGGTCTCGCCGTTGTGGCGGGCCTGCTCTGGATGGTGCTGCCGCAGCTCGTCGTCAGCATTTTTTCCATCGTCGAGTCAGCGGATACCTATATGAACGACGTGTCGAACTGGGTGACGGGACTTCTGAAGGACAACCCGGTCATCGCGCGCAACTTCATGCAGGTCTATGAGCAGTTTTCCGAACAGCTGGTCAACTGGGTGCAGAACATCGCGCTGCCGCACCTCGTCACCATGATGACGGGCGTCGTTACGACGGTTTCGGTCGTCGTTGATATTCTGATCGGCATCATCATCGCTCTTTATATTCTGAACGGCAAGGAGACCTTCTGCGCGCAGGCCAAAAAGATGACGTACAGCCTGTTCTCCATCGAGCGGGCGAACTCGATCATCGAGCGCGTCGCATACATTCACCGCGTGTTTGGCGGCTTCATCACCGGCAAGCTCATCGACTCGCTCATCATCGGCGTGCTGTGCTTCATCGGTATGCGCGTCATGATGTCGGTGGGGCTGCTGACCATCGAGTCGTCCTTCGCGCTGCTGATCTCGGTCATTATCGGTGTTACGAACATTATCCCGTTCTTCGGCCCGTTTATCGGCGCTATTCCGAGCGCGATCCTGATCATGGTCACAAGTCCGCTTCAGGCGCTGTACTTCGTTATCTTCATCATCATTCTTCAGCAGATCGACGGCAATATCCTCGGCCCGAAGATCCTCGGCAACTCGACCGGCCTTTCGAGCTTCTGGGTCATGTTTGCCATTCTGATCTTCGGCGGCCTGTTCGGCTTTGTCGGCATGGCGATCGGCGTACCGCTGTTCGCGGTCATTTACAGCATCGTTTCCGAGTGCATCAACCATCTGCTGCATAACCGCGGTCTGTCCGAGGACACGAACGACTACCGCGGCGACAAGCGGCTTGATGCGGGAACGAGGCAGTTTGTACATGTGTCGAGCAATGTTCCGCCGGTGAGCGCGCGCGAGCGCCGCGCCGCCGCAAAGGCGAAGGAGCAGAGTAAAACCGAAAACGACGAAAAAGTATGACAAAAGGGTATCTGCATAGGCAGATACCCTTAACTTTTGCGCTGTTTTAGAGGATGAGCAGCGATTTCGGCGCGTCGGTGAGGTCGATGCAGCCGTCCTCGATGACGTACAGCATATCCTCGATGCGCACGCCGAATCTGCCCGGGAGATAGATGCCCGGCTCGGCGGTGACGATGCTGCCGGCGGGGAGAAGGCTGTCGCCGCGCGGCGAAGCCGTCGGCGCCTCATGGATCTCCAGACCGACGCCGTGGCCGAATCCGTGGCCGAAGGCGTCGCCGTAACCGGCCTGCTCGATGATGCGGCGGCCTGCCGCATCGACGTCACGTCCGGAAACTCCTGCCTTGCAGCATGCGATGCCTGCGAGCTGCGCGTTCAGCACGGTGTCGTAGACGAGACGCATTTCATCGGTCACATGATCGACCGCGACCGTGCGTGTCATGTCCGAGCAGTAGCCGTCATAGATGCAGCCGAAGTCCATCGTGACGAAATCGCCTGCCTCGATGGTCTTTTCGGTGGGCACACCGTGCGGTTTGGAGCTGTTCGCGCCGGAAACAACGATCGGGTCGAACGACATATTTTCCGCGCCGTAGTGCAGCATGAGGTAGGTCAGGCGGGCGGCGATCTCCTTTTCGGTCACACCGATCCTGATGTCGTTCAGCACCTCCTCGAGCGCCTGCTCGGCGATACGCTGCGCCGCAACGATCTTTTCGACCTCGGTGTCCTCCTTCATCATGCGCAGGCTTTCCACGCCGTCCTCGAGACGGACCGCCGTCGCGTGGAGCGCGGTGGACCACGACATAAACTCCGCGTAGGTCAGCGTTTTGTCCTCGAGCGCGACCTTTTTCGCGCCGTCCTCCTCGATCAGCCCGTTGATGAGGGAGGAATAGCTCTGTCCTGCCTTGATCTCGCGCACCTCGAAATCCGAGATGGCCGCGCGCGCCGCCTCGGCATAGCGGAAGTCCGTGAAGAAAACGGCCTGCTTCGCGGAGAGGTAGACCGCGCCTGCGGTGGAGTGGAAGCCGGTCGCGTAGCGGCGGCTGATCTCGCTCGTCAGCACCATCGCGTCATACGGCTTTTCTGCGAGAAAAGCTCTTAAATCGTCTCGTTTCATGTGTTTTCGCCTCTTAACCGATGATAGACTTGACCGCGTCGACCGCGAGCAGGTAGCTCTGCCTGCCGAAGCCGGCGATCACGCCGGCGCAGACCGGGCCGATGACCGACTTGTGGCGGAATTCCTCGCGTGCGTGGACATTGGACATATGAACCTCGACGCAGGGCAGGCGCACCGCCGCGATGGCGTCGCGAATGGCGTAGCTGTAATGCGTGTACGCGCCGGCATTCATGATGATCGCGTCACAGTCCTCACGGGCCGCATGGATGCGGTCGATGAGCGCGCCCTCGGAGTTGGACTGGAATACCGAGCAGTCCATGCCGAGCCGCTCGCATTTCTGGACGACCTCGGCATTGATGGAGGCGAGGGTGTCCGTGCCGTAGATGCCCGGCTCGCGCATGCCCGTCAGATTGAGGTTGGGTCCGTGGATGAGTAATACTTTTTTCATATCGTTATTCCCCTTTGCAGGTTTGATAGCAGCGCTTCATGGCCAGCGCGTCCTCGGCCTGTGTCCCGGCGGACTCGCAGATGAAGGTCGGCGTGTAGCCGCGCGCAGCGGTCTCTGCGGCGACCGGCGCAAAATCCGGGCCGTAGACCGTGTCCGCGAAGGTGAGGTGGCGCACCTCGCCCTTGTCGTTGTATTCGATGTGCGAGAAATGGGCGTGGAGCTTTGCGGTGCGCTCGCGGCCGATGGTGTTTTCCATCAGGTCGAACAGCGCCGCCACCTCCTCGCGCGTGTTCATACGGCCGCCGGTGCGGCAGTTGAGGTGGCCGAAGTCGATGCAGGGCAGCAGACGGTCGTCCGCAGCGACCAGCTCACAGACCTCCTCTGCCGTGCCGAGGACGCTCTTCTTGCCCATGGTCTCGAGACAGACCGTGCAGCCGGTGAGATGCGCCTCATCGAGCGCACGCAGGATATTTTTTACGTTCGCGTGAGAATTTCGCATGGCGCGGTCGCGCGTCAGCTTGCCCTGACCGCCGCAGTGGACGACCATGCGCGTCGCGCCGAGCGGCACGGCGAGACGGGCGGTCTCGAGTACATAGCCGACATTTTTCTCCATGCGTTCGCTCTCCTCGGAGGAGAGGTTGATGAAGTACGGCGCATGGATGCTCATGCGGATGCCGTGCTGTTTTGCCGCCGCGCCGATCTTCAGCGCGGTCTCCTCGCCGCAGCGCACGCCGCGGCCGCACTGATACTCGAAGGCGGTAAGGCCCATCTGCGCGAGCCATGCGGGCGCGTCCTCGCTTTTCTTGAAGCCGGCGGCTGCGAAGGACTCGGAATTTCCGGCAGGGCCGAAACGGGGCTCAGCCATGGCGTTTCGCCTCCATTCTGCGCCGTCCGCGCGCGATAAAGCCGCGCTCAAGCTGGTAGCGGACGTTGATCCAGAAAAAACGGCGGTCAAGCGTCTCAACATAGCAGGTCAGCGCACCGGCGCGGTTGCCGCCGAACACATCGGTGTAGATCTGGTCGCCGATGACCGCGATCTGGTCGATCGGCAGGCCGAGCTTTTCCACAGCCTGTGCATAAGCGCGCGCGAACGGCTTGTGGGCGCGGCTGATGAAATCCACGCCGAGCGGCTCGCAGAACGTGCCGACGCGGTTCGCGTTGTTGTTGGAAAAGACGACAACATGAATGCCGTTGCCCTCCAGACGGCGGAGGAAGGCCGCGACCTCCTCAGTGGGCAGGGCGGTCTTGTGCGAGACCATCGTGCCGTCCAGATCGATCAGCGCGGCGCGGATGCCGTGGCTTTGCAGGATCTCGGGCGTGATGTCGTATATCGAGTCGAAAACGTAATCGGGTATGAATTTGCTCATTCGTACACTCTTTCTGAACGAACGGAAAAGGAACGTTCGGGATTTTTGCAGGAGACATTTGGTCTGCCGATAAAAAAGTCCGGGTGGGAACGCCCTGGCAGGCTCATGAAAATGCGGCTCCCTGCGTATAGTGTAAAGGAATTTACCGTAAAAGTCCAGAGTGACGTCACGATAATGTAAAGGAGTCGTTTTTCATGGTATATACCAAAAATCTGGTAGCTGTGTGCGCCGGACGGGACGCCGTGCGCGCCGCCGCGCAGGGAATGCAGGTGCTTCATCTGTGCCTCGGGCTGAGCGAAAACGGAGCGCTCGAGCGCAGACAGCTCCCGGCGATGCAGCGCGGCTGCTTTCTCGGCTTGTGCGATCCGCCGCGCGGGCTGCGGCTGTGCAGTCCCGAGCGTCTCGCTCTCGACCTCGCCTTTGAGGCGAAGCGCGTAAACGCGCCCGGTGTGTTCGCGGATTTCGAGCGCGAGACGGCGCAGACCCTCGCGCTGCTGCGCGCCTTTGATGAAGCGCTCGCGGAGGACGGCATCCCGCTCTATGTTCCGGTGAACATCGGGCGCGATCTGGAGCATGCGGTGCTGACCGTTTCGACCGCGCTTTCGGGCGGCAGCCTGACCGCATATTTTTCCTCATTGCAGGGCATTTACGGGGCGCACCGCGTCGCGGCGTTCCTTCAGCCGGTGTCGCAGGATTTTACCCTGCCCTCTGCCTCGCCGGACGGAAAGCCGCTTTCCGCCGCCGCACGGGCGGCGCTGCTTGCCGAGACCGGCGCACAGGTATTTTTCTCGCACGAACTGTGTGCGCGGTACTTTACCTACACAGACCGCGAGGGCGCGGCGCACTTCGTGCTGTTCGACGACGCGGATACGCTCGCGGCGAAGCTCGCGCAGCTCACCGGCTGCGGCGTGCAGACCGTGTTCGCGCTGTATCCGGACGCGGCCGGGCTTATTCCGTCGTGATGGCTGCGGTCTGGGCGCGGACAAGGCCGATGAGGTCGGCCGGGGCGCACTCGACCTGATAGCCGATTTTTCCGGCGGAGACCATGACGGTCGGAACGTTCAGTACGCTCTCGTCGAACACGGTCGGAAAGGCTTTTTTCATGCCGACCGGCGAGCAGCCGCCGCGCACATAGCCGGTCAGGCCGAGCAGTTCCTTGACATGCACCATCTCGACCGACTTTTCGCCCGAGGCTTTGGCGGCTTTTTTGAGGTCAAGCTCCTTCTCGACCGGGATGACGAACACATGGAAGCCGCCGGATTTTCCGCGCGCGACCAGCGTCTTGAACACCTGCGCCGGGTCCTGGCCGAGCAGGTGCGCGACCGATGCGCCGTCCACCGCTTCCTTGCCGTGGGGGTACTCGTGGGGGGTATAGGCGATTTTGTGCTGCTCGAGCACGCGCATGACGTTAGTCTTTTCGGAGGCCGATTTCTTTGCCATTTCTGCCGCGCCCCTTTACTTTACCATGTTGGTGAGCCTGCCGATCTTCTCAATCTCGCAGGTGACGATGTCGCCGGATTTGAGGAATTTCGGCGGGTTGAAGCCCATGCCGACACCGGCGGGGGTGCCGGTCGCGATGATCGTACCGGCGAGCAGGGTCATGCCCTGCGACAGCTCGGCGATGATCTCGGAGATGGAATGCAGCAGGTATTTCGTATTGCTGTTCTGGCGCAGCTCGCCGTTGACCGTAGAGGAGATGGAGAGCGCCGGGGGATAGGGGACCTCGTCCTCGGTGACGATGCACGGTCCCATCGGGGTGAAGCCGTCGAGCGACTTGCCGAAATACCACTGGTTGTGCTCGGTCTGAAGATTGCGTGCGGAGACATCGTTCATCACGGTGTAGCCGAAGATGCAGGCCGCAACGTCGCGCTCGCGGACGTTTTTGCAGTCGCGGCCGATGATGACGGCGAGCTCTGCTTCGTAGTCGAGGCTGGTCACGAGCTCAGGGTAGGAGGGGATGAGGTCGTCCGGGCCGCTTGTCTGATATGCGCGCTTGCTGAAATAGGTCGCCTTCTTGCGGTCGAGCAGAAAGGCCTTGCGGTCGAACTGGGCGCTTTCGTCGGCGTGCGCGGCGTAGTTTACGCCGAGGCAGATGATGTCCTGCTCGGGATGGGGAATAGGCGAGCAGACGCGGACGGCGGACAGGCGCAGCGGATGGCCGTCGAGCGCGGCCTCGGGATCCGAGATGCGCTCCTTTTCGGACGGGGTGATGTGACGGATGAGGTCGGTCATATCGCGGTACGGAAGGCCGAAATCACGCACATCACGGATGAGGCCCGGAAAGCCGGAAAGCTCTACGCCGACGCGCTTTACGCCGTCACCATTATCAAAGGTATACAGTTTCATAGTGTTCACGCTCCTGGGGGTGGATTTTATCTATCTGTATCATAGCACAGTCTGCAAAAAATAAAAAGCATGGAATTGAAAAACTGACAGGTTGACGGGGAAGTTTTGTGGGCACGGTTTGTCGACAAGCGGGATAAAATATGATATGCTGATAGCAGCAATGAGAGAAATGAGGTGCGCGCATGACAGGAACCTGTGAGGACTGCGCTTATAATGTTTACGACGACGAGATGGACGAGTATGTCTGCGAGGCATATCTCGACGAGGACGAGTTCTACCGCGTGCAGACCCGCGGCGGAGCCTGCCCTTATTACCGCTCGGGCGACGACTATGAGCTTGTACGACATCAGAACTAAGGAGAGATACAGACTATGACAGAGAGTGAAAAGGCTCAGCTGGGTCAGCTTTATAACGCAAACCACGACCCGCAGCTGCTGAACAAGCGCACATGGGCGAAAAACCTGTGCATGGAGTACAATCAGCTGCGCTGGGACGAGGGGGCGAAGCGCACGGCGCTTTTGCAGGAGCTGCTCGGCATCTGCGGCGAGGACGCGGTGATCGAGCCGCCGTTCTACGTGGACTACGGCAAGAACATCTGCATCGGCCGCGGCTTCTATGCGAACCACAACCTCGTTATTCTGGACGGCGCGACCGTCACCATCGGCAACAACGTCTTTATCGGCCCGAACTGCACGATTTCGACCGCCGGTCACCCCTTCGAGGCGCGTCTGCGCAACGAGGGACTCGAGTACGCGAAGTCCATCACCATCGGCAGCAATGTCTGGATCGGCATGGGCGTGCAGATCTGCCCGGGCGTCACGATCGGAGACAATGCGGTCATCGGCGCCGGCAGCGTCGTGACGAAGGACGTTCCGGCCGGCTGGCTCGCCTACGGCAACCCGTGCGCGCCGGTCAAGGCGGTCGAGGAGAAGCCGGTAAGGCGCATCCTCTAAGCCGACCGTGAAAAAATCGACTTTATCGACAGACGGATAAAGCCGTGCTATAATAAAGCCTATCTGAAAGGGGCGATACCTGTGATAAACAGACAGATGTACGAGCTGGGAAGTCACCGCTCGACCATTCGTGAGATCTTTGAATACGGCAATCAGCGCGCCGCGATCGTCGGACGCGAAAACGTCCTCGACTTTTCGCTCGGCAATCCGAACGTGCCGGCGCCGGATGAGGTGCGTCAGGCTATTCTCGCGGAGGCCGCGGGCGATCCGGTCGCGATCCACGGCTATACCTCCGCGCCGGGTGCGCCGGACGTGCGCAGAACGCTCGCGGACAGCCTCAACCGCCGTTTCGGCACGGATTATACCGGCGACAGCCTGTATCTGACCGCAGGCGCGGCGGCCGCGCTCATGTGCGCCTTCCGTGCGCTCGCGTGCGAGGGGGACGAGTTCGTCGTGTTCGCGCCCTTCTTCCCGGAATATAAGATGTTCATCGAGAGCGGCGCAGGCGCGAAGTGCGTGCTCGTTCCGCCGTCCATCGAGGATTTCCAGATAGACTTCGACGCCTTTGCGCAGCGCGTCAGCGAGCACACCAAGGCGGTCGTCATCAACTCCCCGAACAACCCCTCCGGTGCGGTCTACTCCGAGCAGACCATCCGCCGCCTTGCGGAGTTCCTGCGCGAAAAGGAAAACGAGTATGGCCATCCGATCTATCTGATCTCGGACGAGCCGTACCGCGAGATCGTTTACGATAACGTGACCATCCCATTCGTGCCGAACTATTATGACGACACCATCGTCTGCTACTCCTACTCCAAGTCGCTCTCGCTCCCCGGCGAGCGCATCGGCTATGTGCTGGTGCCGCCGAAGGCTGCGGACAGCGCCGACCTGTATGCGGCGGTCTGCGGCGCAGGCCGTGCGCTCGGCTATGTCTGCGCGCCGAGCCTGTTCCAGCGCGTCGCGGCCCGCTGTGCCGACCTGACGAGCGATATTGCGGTGTACAGGACCAATCGCGACCTGCTGTACAGCGGTCTGACGGAAATGGGCTATACCTGTGTCAAGCCGGAGGGCGCGTTCTATCTGTTCCCGCGCACGCTGGAGGCGGATGACCGCGCGTTCTGCGAGCGGGCGAAGAAATATGACCTGCTGCTCGTTCCCGGCTCGGACTTCGGCGCTCCTGGACATATGAGAATCTCCTACTGCGTCAAGACCGAGACCGTCGAGAAGGCACTGCCGCTGTTCAAAAAGCTCGCGGAGGAATATAAAATTTAAGGCAACACCACGGTAATACGTCAAGCATTACCGCGCGGCTGTTGTTTTCCTTTTCCGGTTCACATTATTTTGCTTTCACTTCATTGTGTAAACTGAATAAAAACAAAATATTAACTATGTGCAAACTGCGCAAGCATCCTCGTCAATATGCACAATAAAATTGCACTGACGATGTGCAACATTCATAAAAACTCACTCTTGTTTTTCTGTGCCCCGCGGTGTATTATAATACCAGAGATCAGGAAAGACGATCTCAGGAAAATACAAACACTGAAAAGGAGTGCATGAATCATGATGAAGGGTTTCTTTAACGGTCTGGTAGCTGCTCGTACTATGGAGCTTGAGAGCGAACGCATCGATGCTAAGACTCTGAGAAATTCCCGCCGTGCTCGCTAAGGACAGCGAATACAGGGAATTTCAAAGGAGCAGAACAGACTGATGTCAACAACCGAAGAATCACAGTGAAGGAACTTCCGAAACGCGAAATGCATCGGAAGTTCCTTTCTTTTGCCCGGATTTGTTGCGGAAGGGCGAAAAAACTGCTATACTGAACCTGCTGCATAAATTTTCAAGGGGTAGGAATATAGATATGAAAAGGAAAAACAATACGCTTCTCTCGCTTGTTCTGCCGGCGGTTCTGTGCACCGCGCTCTGGGGCAGCGCCGCGCCCTGCGTCAAAAAGGGATACGAGCTGTTCGAGATCGCGGCAGGGGACTCGTTCTCGCAGCTGGTGTTCGCCGGATGGCGCTTCACGCTCGCAGGCGTGCTCGTGCTGCTCGTCGCGGCCTGCATGGGACACCGCATTCGTCCGAAGCGCGGCGAATACAGGGCGATCTTTATGATCAGCCTGTTCCAGAGCATGCTCCAGTACGTCTGCTACTATATCGGTCTCGCTGGTACGACCGGCACGAAGGCCTCGGTCCTCTCGGGCACGCAGACCTTCTTTGCGCTGCTGCTCGCGCACGCTCTGCTGAAAAATGACCGGCTCACGAGACGGAAAACGCTCGGCTGCGTGCTCGGCTTTGCCGGCGTGCTCGTGCTCGGCTTCGGCGGTCTGGACGGCTTCCGTCTGCACGGCGACGGCCTGATTCTGCTCTCTGCGGTCTCGGCAGGCGCCGGGGCGCTCGTCTCGCGCATCTATACGCCGGGCCGCGACCCGATGCTGCTCACCGGCTGGCAGCTCGCCCTCGGCGGCACGTTCCTCGGCCTGCTCGGCAGGGTCGGCGGCGGCGCCCTCGGCAGCGTGACCGTCGCCGGCGCGGCGCTGCTCGGCTACATGATCGTGCTCTCGGCGGCGGCCTTCACGATCTGGACCGCGCTGCTCGGCCGTTTCCCGGTCGGCCGTGTCAGCCTGTTCGGCTTCCTCATCCCGGTTTTCGGCGCGGTCTTTTCCGCGCTCGTGCTCGGGGAGAATATCATGACCGTGCGCAATCTGCTGTCGCTCCTGCTCGTCAGCGGCGGCATCGCGCTGGCAAATTCCGCCGCGGCTTCCTCGAAAAGCTGACGCACATGCAGACCGTACCGCTGTTTTTGTGTCGATTCTGTGATTTTTCTTGTCACCGAGGGCAAATGGTGTTATACTGATTAAAGTCTGTTAAATGTAAGGAGATAGGAGTAACATGAGCAAATTAGTACAGCGTCTTGCTGCAATGGTTGCCATGACCGCCGTTGTACTGGGCGCGACCATCGGCGGCGTGTCGAGCATGATGATCCACTATAAGCCGCTGAACGAAGGCGCGGAGACCGTGCTGACCGTAAACGGCGATGCAGTAGCTGCCGACGAATACTCGGGCTACATGCTCTACAATATGCAGTATTACGCCAGCATGTATGCGCAGATGGGTCTGACCGACCTGTGGTCGAACAAGGACATGGCCAAGTCGCTCGGCGCTTCCATGCCGGAGGCAGCGGAGCAGCAGGCGATCTATGCGCGCGTCGTCATGCAGAAGTTCAACGAGCTCGGTCTCAAGCTCAGCTACAACGAGCAGAAGGAGATGGCGTCCGTTCGCCGCAACAGCATCGCGAACACCACCAAGGACGCTTATCTGAACCAGATCGCGCAGTTCGGTTTTTCTGACCAGACCTACCAGAACTTCATGTATATCAGCCAGTGCTATCAGGCGCTGAACGATTACTATTTTGGCGAGAACGGTGTCAACACCCCGTCTGATGAGGACATTCAGAAGTACTACGAGGATAACTACATCACCGCAAAGCACATCCTCATCACGACCGTTGATCCGGCTTCCGGCGAGACCAAGCGCACCGATGAGGAAGCGAAGAAGGAAGCGCAGTCCATCCTCGACCGCATCAACGCAGGCGAGGACTTCGACACGCTGATGAACCAGTACAGCGAGGATACCGGCCTGTCCAACAACCCGAACGGCTACACCTTCACCGAGGGTCAGATGCTCACCGAGTTCTACGACGGCGCGAAGGCTCTGGCTGAGGACGAGGTTTCCGAGCTCGTCAAGAGCAGCTATGGCTACCATATCATCAAGCGCGTCAAGCTGGACGACAGCCAGTTCGACAACTTCAAGAGCGACATCGTTTCCGCAATCTCCGGCTCGATGGACGAGCTGCTCAAGCAGTGGATAGATGAGGCGCAGGTCGAGACCACCGATCTGTACAGCAGCATCACCTATGAAAATGTCTACGATTATCTGCCGCAGGACGTTCAGACCCTCATAACCCGTCCGGGTGAGGAGAGCGAGCAGTCTGACGCACAGCAGAGCGACGCGGATCAGTCTGCGACCGAGCAGTCCGCTCAGTAAAGTCAATCATGAAAAGAGTCTGTACACAGCGTACAGGCTCTTTTTTGTTCACGAAAAATTCACAAAATGTTTCCGAATTTATGCAGAATAGCTCCTTCCGATCTGGTACAATAAAATATCTAAATCAAAGGAAGGAAGGCGAGAGGATGACGCCGGAAAACAACATTTTGATCGTCACGCCGCGCATGGAGGAGCTTGCATCGCTCTGCCGCAGCAATAGCCTCATCGAGGCGGGACTTTATCGGGAATATGATGTAAAGCGCGGCCTGCGCGACGTAAACGGCAAGGGCGTGCTGGCCGGACTGACCAACATCTCGGACATCATTGCACAGCGCGAGGTGGACGGCATTTTGCAGCCGTGCCCGGGCGAGCTGTACTACCGCGGCATACGCATTGAGGAGCTCGTGCAGGGCTTTGTGCGCGAGGGACGCAAGGGCTACGAGGAAGTCGCATATCTGCTGCTGTTCGGCAGACTGCCCGACGCAAAGGAGCTCGGCAGCTTCAAGAGCCTGCTCGCGCAGGGGCGCATGCTGCCGACCAATTTCACGCGCGACGTTATCATGAAGGCGCCGACGCGCGACATGATGAACAGCCTGTCCCGCAGCGTGCTGACGCTTGCCTCCTATGACGAGAACGCGGACGACATCAGCCTGCCGAACGTGCTGCGGCAGTGTCTCATGCTCATTGCGGTGTTCCCCATGCTCGCGGTCTACTCCTACCATGCCTACAACCACTATGAGTGCGGCGCAAGCATGTACATCCATTACCCCTCGGACAGCCTGTCTACCGCCTCCAATCTGCTGCGGATGCTGCGCCCGGATATGCAGTATACGCCGCTCGAGGCGAGTGTGCTCGATCTGGCGCTCGTGCTGCACATGGAGCACGGCGGCGGCAACAATTCCTCGTTTACGACGCACGTCGTGACCTCCTCGGGCACGGATACCTATTCGGTCATCTCGGCAGCGCTCGGCTCGCTCAAGGGCCCCAAGCATGGCGGCGCGAACTACAAGGTCGTGCAGATGTTCGAGGATATGAAGCGCGAGGTCAGCGACTTGACCGATGAGGCGGAGGTCACGGAATACCTCAAAAAGCTGCTGCGCAGAGAGGCCTTCGACCGCAAGGGTCTGATCTACGGCGTCGGCCATGCGGTCTATTCGGTCTCCGATCCGCGCGCACAGCTGTTCAAGTCGTTTGTCGGTCAGCTGGCGCATGAAAAGGGCAGAGACGCGGATTTCGCGCTCTATCAGATGGTCGAGCGCCTCGCACCGGTCGCGATCGCCGAGGAGCGTCGCATCTACAAGGGCGTCTCGGTCAATGTGGATTTCTATTCGGGCTTCGTGTATTCCATGCTCGGCCTGCCGCCCGAGCTGTATACGCCGGTGTTCGCCATCGCGCGTATCGTCGGCTGGAGTGCACACCGTCTGGAGGAGCTGGTCAATACGGATAAGATCATCCGTCCGGCATACCGCTGCGTGCGTGAGCACGAGGAATATACGCCGCTTCGATTCCGAGAGTAACATAAAAAAGCCCTCCGCACACCGTGATCTGGGAGAAACACGGTGTGCGGAGGACTTTACTTTCCATACCGCAAAATGGGAGAACTGCGATATGGAGGTTCCCCTCGACTCGCATGTCAGGGACATTCTATGAAAAAAAGAGAGGACAAGGGTTAGCGAGAGACCGGTTTATCTGTACAGCTCCGGCTTCTCCATGGTCTCGACCGGCAGGAATCTGCCCGTGCCGCGGGAGCGGTTGAGGGCGTCGGCCGCAACGCAGGCTGCGTAGCCGTCCCATGCGGACGGGCCGTCCGGCTCGCCCTTTTCCTCGAGGGTCTTGACCCAATGGGTCAGCTCGATGTCATATGCCTCGATAAAGCGGTCCTTCCAGTCGGTGAGGATGGGGAAGGAACGGCTTGCGTTCGCGCGCTTGACAACGGCATAGGGATCGGGCAGGTTGACCGTGCCCTTTTCGCAGACGACCTGGCACTGGATGTCGTAGCCGTAGGCGTCAGCGACCTGTACCTCGACGTCGATGCGTGCGCCGGACTTGGTCTCGAGCAGAACGATCTGCGGATTGTCATAGCCCTTGGTCGAGCAGGCGGACTGACGGACCTTGAGCACCTGAGCGCTCTCATACTCGTCACCGAGCAGCCAGCGGCAGATGTCGAGCTCGTGGATAGCAACGTTGGATACGCCCATCTCGGTCTGGAAGCCGTCCGGCTGGGAAACGTTGCGGTGGCAGGCGTGGATCATGAGCGGCGCACCAAGCTCGCCAGAGTCGATGATGCGCTTCATTTCCGCGTAGCCGCGGTCATAGCGGCGCATGAAGCCGACCTGAAGCAGACGCTTGCCATGAGCAGTCTCGGCTGCGATGATCTTCTCGCAGTCGCCTGCGTTCTGTGCGAGCGGCTTTTCGCAGAAAATGAATTTGCCTGCCTTCAGCGCCTCGAGCACGTAGCCTGCGTGGCTCGGGTCGGACGAGGTGATGACGACAGCCTGTACCTCGGGGGCGTGGATGAGCTCCTCGCCGGTCTTATAGGCCTTCATGCCCTCGTACTGTGCAGCAACCTTGTTTGCGGATTCTTCGAAGTAGTCTGCGCAGGCAACGACCTGGCAGCCCGGAACGATGTCGGTCAGACGACGGATATGGTCGCGGCCGATGGCGCCGCAGCCGATCACACCAATGTTCAGCATAGCGTATTCTCCTTTTGGATCGTATTATGAACTGCGAAGCGGTGTCCGCAGCCTGTTTCCTATTATGAGTTAATCATACTCTGCCGCGGCCGCAAGGTCAATATCCACTGCGCAACATTGTTATCCTGCCTAAAAAGTGGCTTTGGTTTTGCGCAGAATGAGAGGGAACAGAGGGGGCGGATGCAAACACATGATTGTGCGCTGTGCACGGAGATTCTTGACGGAAAAAGCATTTGCGGGTATAATGATTTCTGTTCGGCCGCGGCAGGGATTTGCAGCGGCGGAGAGATGACAGCGCAAGGCGGTTTTGCCGCCGGATAGATGGAAGGAGAGTCAGCAGATGGCAGTAACAATGCAGCAGGTGGCGGAGCTTGCGGGTGTATCGCGCGGCACGGTGGACCGTGTCCTGCACGGCAGGCCGAATGTCAATGCAGTCGTGCGCGAAAAAGTGCTCCGTGCAGCGGAAAAGCTGGGATACCGCTGCAAAAAGGCCGCGTCCGCGCCGCGGCACCGCGCCGCCATTCTGATTCCGCAGTGGACGGATACCTATTTCAACCGGCAGGTCATCAGCGGCATCCGCCGAGCGCTGCGCTATATCGCGGACGATTCGTTCGAGCTGCTCGAGGTGCCGCTGCGCACGATGACGAGTCAGGAGCTTGTCGGCGCGATCGGGCAGCAGGTAGAGAACGGTGTGGACGGGCTGATCGTCCGCGCGGAGAACACGCCCGAGGTCTATCTGGCCATCCGCCAGGCGCTTGATAAGGGCATCCGCGTCATTACCTATGACGGCGATATTCCGGACAGCGGCCGCGTGTGCTTTGTCGGACAGGATCTCATGAAGGCCGGCGCGATCGCCGCCGGGGTCATGGCGCGGCTGATACGCTACTCCGAGCACGTGCTTGTCGTGACCGGCAATATGCGTATGGAGGCGCACAAGGGCCGTGTGGACGGCTTTTGCAGCCATCTGTGTGAGCTTGGCTTCCCCTCGGACGCTTACCATATCATCGAGACCAACGAGATGCATTCGCTGACCGAGGAGCTTGTCGCGCGGGCGATCTCAGAGGACCGTCAGATCCGCGCGGTATATATGTCCACGCAGCCGGTTTCTGGCTGCATCGCAGGACTGCGCCGCGCGGGCGTCGGTTCGGGCGTGCATGTCGTTTGCAACGACCTTACCCCGGCCGCGAAGCGCTACCTCAAGGAGGGCACGGTGGATTTCGTTATCGGCCAGTCCTTCTGGCAGGAGTCCTTTCGCGCCGTTATCGCCATGTATCAGCTCCTTGCCCGCAATATCACCCCAAAGGAAACCGCCTATTATACCGACCTGACACTGGTCTGCAAGGAAATGCTCTGAGAAAAAGCGAAATCTTCCCGAAAGAAAAGGCACGCCGTTGGCGTGCCTTTTCGCGTTCCATGCGTTGCATGGAACGCTATTTCCGCCCGATCTTGCCTTCGGCAAGGAGGACGGACAGGCGCACCGCAGTGCGCCGCGTAAAATTCCCCAAGAAAGTCGGGGCGTGTACCTGACTTTCTTACCTCTGCCCGCGCCGTACCCCAGGGCACCTTCTCTTGCCCCTTCGGGGCAATTCACCTTGCGGCGGCGCGGCCTCGTCCGCTGTGCGGACGAGAGGGGGGTATCGTTTCCGGTTTCTTCGGAACCGGAAACGTATCCAGGGGGGACAGCGTCCCCCTTGGATACAAGCAAGAAAAAATCGCTGCCGAAGCAGCGATTTTTTTTCTTGCGTTTTACTTGGTAGCCAGACGGCGAGCCTTAGCTTCCATGCGCTCACGGGTAACGTCGAGCAGTACGGCGCCGATGATAACGAGGCCGAGAACCAGGTTCTGAACTGCGGACGAAACGGACAGCAGCGAGAAGCCGTTACGCAGAACTGCGATGATCAGAGCGCCGAGCATGGTACCAACCATGGTGCCCTTGCCGCCCATGAAGGATGCGCCGCCGATGATGCAGGCTGCGATAGCGTCGGTATCGTACGGCTGAATAGCGTTAACGCCGTTGCAGATACCGGAACGACCGATGGATACGATGCCAGCCAGAGCTGCCATGAAACCGGACAGGGTGTAGCAGAAGGTCAGCACGTTAGCGGAGTTGATACCGGACAGACGAGCTGCTTCCGGGTTGCCGCCTACACAGTAGATGGAACGACCCAGAGCGGTCTTGGTCAGCAGGATGTGCATTACGATGTAGATCGCGATAACAACGATGAAGGAGATCGGGAAGCCGCCTACGGTAGCGGAGCCGAGCCACATAACAGCGTCATTGCCGGAGAAGGATACCATCTGAGAGTTGGTAACGATCAGCGCGCCGCCCCAGAGTACGTTCTTCATACCGAGGGTAGATACGAACGGATGGGGGAGGTGCAGACGGGTGAGGAGCATACCGTTGACCCAGCCGATCAGGGTGCCGCCGACGATTGCGACGAGCAGAAGAACGACCGGATTGGTCATGCCCTTGTTCATCAGCATACCGGCGAGGCAGGCTGCGAACGTTGCGTTAGCGCCTACGGAAAGGTCGATGCCGGCGGTGATCAGGCAGAGCAGCATGCCGGTGGAAACCAGTGCATTGAACGACGTCTGCTTGAGAATGGACATCATGTTCGAATACTTAAAGAAGTTCGGCGATGCGATTGCCAGAACTACACAAAGGATTACCAGTGCGCCAAACGTACCAGCATAAGTCATCAAATTGCTGGATTTCTTCGATTTAGTCATCTAATTTACCTCCCCAAGCTGCCTTCATAAGGTCTTCCTGATTGAAATGTTCGCTGTCACGGTCTACTTCGGCCATTACTTCGCCGCCGCGCATTACGATAACGCGGTCGGACATACCGAGAATCTCAGGCATTTCCGAGGAGACCATGATAACGCACTTGCCCTGCTTGACAAGGCTGTTCATTACGTTGTAAACCTCGACCTTTGCGCCGACGTCGATACCACGGGTCGGCTCGTCAAAGATAAAGATGTCTGCGTCCGTGTTGACCCACTTGCCGATAACAACCTTCTGCTGGTTGCCGCCGGACAGCTGACCGACGATCTCGTCGATCGACGGGGTCTTGATGCGCAGAGACGCGATGTTCTTCTGACCTGCGTCCTCGATCCTCTTCTCGTTGAGGAACAAGCCGGACGAGAAGCCCTTCATGTTCGCGAGGATGAGGTTGGTGCGGATGGACTGTGCAAGAACCAGACCCTGACCCTTACGGTCCTCGGTCAGGAACGCGATGCCGTGCTGGATCGCCTGACGCGGGGTCTTGATGTGTACCTGCTTGCCCTTGATGGTGATCGTGCCGCCGTCGATCGGGTCCGCGCCGAAGATCGCGCGCATGGTCTCGGTACGGCCTGCGCCGACCAGACCTGCAAAGCCGAGGATCTGACCGCCGTATGCTTCGAACGAAACATCGTTCAGCACGCCGGTCTCCTTCAGATGCTCGACCTTGAGCATCGGCTCAGCGCTCTTTACGCCGATTTCCTTCGGGAACTGGTTGTCCAGAGAACGGCCTACCATCGCGGTGATCAGGGAGTCGTTGTCCCAGCCGCTGATGTCGCGCGTCTCGATGTACTCGCCGTCACGGATAACCGTAACGCGGTCGCAGAGCTCGAACAGCTCTTCGAGCTTATGGGATACAAAGACGATGCCGATGCCGCGTGCCTTCAGTTCACGGCAGGTCTTCATCAGCTGCTCGACTTCCTTCTCGCCCAGAGAGGAGGTCGGCTCGTCCATAATGATCATTTTTGCGTTGATGAGAACCGCTTTCGCGATCTCGATCATCTGCTGAACGCCCATGCCGAAGTTGCCGGCCGGCTTGGTCGGGTCTACGTCCTGACCGAGCGACGCCATAACTTCCTTTGCCTTCTTGTGCATGGCCGGGTAGTCGAGCAGATTGCCCTTCTTGAGCCACTTGTTGATAAAAATGTTGTCCGTAATGCTCAGCAGCTTTTCAATATTCAGCTCCTGATAAACGCAGGCGATGCCCGCAGCAGCGGACTCGTTCGGGTCCTTGAAGTGCTGCTCTACGCCATCTACGAAAATCTGGCCCTCATCCGCCTGATGTACGCCGGTGAGTACCTTGATCAGCGTCGATTTGCCGGCGCCGTTCTCACCGATCAGGCCGAGGATCTCGCCCGGCTTGACTGCCAGCTGCATGTTTCGCAGAGCCACTACGCCCGGAAAACGCTTGGTCGCGTTTTTCAGTTCTACTACGTATTCACTCATTTGCATATCACCTTTTCTTCTCCGAGATGAAGTGCGGGACAAAGTAAACTGTTCTCGGTTCAGTTGCAAAAAGGAGGAGGTTTGCCGCAACAATAGCTCCTGCCGATCTCGTCTCGCGGGAGAATGACTTTTTCGAAAAATCGAAAACTTACTCTTCGAAAAGAGAACCCCTGCATCAGATCCTGTTCAAATCTTGCAGGGGTTTCTTCTCGTTCACTTAAATGCTAAGAACAAATGGAAAACCACTCGCGTACTAAAAAACGCCTGTTGATTAGCCGATGTAGCCCTTCAGGGTATCCAGGCGCTTCTGAGCGTTATCCTTGTTGATAACGTCACAGCCGGAGTCGATGAACTTATCCAGGGTCTCGCCGTTAACAGCCTTTACAGCAGCCTCAACAGCCTTGTAGCCCATGTCGTAAGCTTCCTGAGCAACGGACATGGTCTCCTCGCCAGCCAGGATAGCTTTGCATGCGGACTGGATGCCGTCGAAGCCAACGAAGATGGTCTTCTCGTAAGCTGCGTTGCCCTTTGCTGCGCGAGCTGCTGCCATTGCCATATCGTCGTTGTTGCAGACGATGATTGCGATGCCTTCCGGATGGTTCTGCATGACAGCTTCCATGCAGTTTGCAGCCTTATCAGCAACAGCGTCAGCGTACTGGATCTCGCCCTTCAGGAACTCGCCGCCAGCTTCGGTGATGCCCTTCTCGTAACCGTTCAGACGAGCCATAGCGGTGCCGTCGCCCTGTACGCCGGAAATTGCGATAGCCTGAACCTTATCCCAGCCTGCAGCCTTAGCAGCCTCTACAGCAGCCTTGCCGCCCATTGCAGCTGCATCCTCGTTGCCGGTACCGACGAAGGAAAGTACCTCGGGAGCGTCGATGTTGGTGTCAACAGCGATGATCGGGTCGGTCTTGCCGGCGATCAGGGTCTTAACCAGATCAGCCTGCAGCGGAGCGATTACGAATGCGTCGTAAGCGCCGGAGTTCAGGTCGGTCTCGATCATGTTCTGCTGCTCGTCGTAAGCGGTCTCGGAGGTAGCGCCCTTAACCTCGACCTGTACGTCCGGGTTATCCTTGCTGTAAGCCTCTGCGCCGGCCTTAACGTAGCTCCAGTACTCGGAAGCGGTGGTCTTCAGGATGACGTCAACAGAGCAGCCAGAAGCGGTATCGCCGCCGGTCTTGGTGTCGCCGCCGGTCTTGGTGTCGCCGCCAGTGGAACCGCCACCGCAAGCTGCGAGGCTTGCAACCATAGCGCCGGTCATCAGCATAGCAAGTAATCTCTTCTTCATAATAAAAACCTCTCTCCTTTTTCGTACAGTCTGTCCACACCGAAAAGGGCCGGTCAGTCTGTCATTCGGTTTCACCGCCTGATGCGGTATAACGAACGCTCCAACGTTCTGGTAATATTTTAATGCAAAGAATACTGTTTGACAAGGGGTTGTTGACAATTTTGTCGGTAATGGCGAGGAATGCCCCTGACGCTTTGTGCAGGTTGACAATAACGTATCGAGGATATAAAAACCGCCATCTGTGCATTGTGCAAATTGACACTTTTCTGGACATAATTCGCAGTTTTTCGGGGGATGAGAGGGAAGAATTTGGGCATATTATGAGATTATCTCTTGCATATCCAGGTTACAGTATGGTAAAATTGCCTTGATGAAACAGGGGGGAGTCTGCGCTTTTTTGTGAGAAAAGTCCTGCGAAAAACGCGCATCTCCCTCTGAAGATCCAAACAGCAAAGAACGAGAGAAGGAAAGTCAAAATGAAACTGGCCATTAAGACCTGCACATTAGATATGCCGTATGAGGAGATGCTTGATTTCTGCGTATCTCAGAAGATAGCCGCGATCGAGATTGGCACGGGCAACTGGTCGGGCGCGCCGCACTGCGACCTCGACCTGCTCGTGAGCGACAGGACCGCGCGGGAAAAATGGTATGACGCGATGCGCGCGAAGGGCCTCGAGCTGTGTGCGCTCAACTGCTCGGGCAATCCGCTCGCCTATGAAAAGGAAATGGACGTCACGAAAAAGACGTTCGAGCTCGCGCAGATGCTCGGCGTCAAGAAAATCGTCATGATGAGCGGCCTGCCGGCCGGATGCAGGGGCGATAAGACTCCGGTCTGGATCACGACCTCGTGGCCGCCCGAGACGCAGGAAATCCTCGATTATCAGTGGAATGAGGTCGCGATCCCGGTATGGAAGGACATCGTAAAGATGGCGGAGGACTGCGGCATCGAGCGGATCGCGCTCGAAAATCACGGTATGCAGCTTGTGTATAATCCGGAGACGCTGCTCCGCCTGCGCGAGGCGGTCGGCCCGATGGTCGGCATGAACCTCGACCCGAGCCATCTGTTCTGGATGGGCGGCGACCCGATCGAGGCGGCGCGTGTGCTCGGCGAGCACGGCGCGATCTATCATATCCATGGCAAGGATTCTCGCCCGGAGCGCCGGTACTGGCAGCCGAACGGCATGCTGGATACCAAGCCGATCGACGCTTTTGCACGCCGCGCGTGGAACTATGTCGCCGTCGGCGCGGGCCATGATGCGAAGTGGTGGAAGGAGTTCTTCTCGGTCGTCCGTATGTCGGGCTATGACGAGGCGGTTTCGCTCGAGATGGAGGATCTGACGCTTTCCATGCTCGACGGCCACCTTGCAAGCCTGCACGTTCTGCGCGAAGCTCTGAATATCGAATAAGCTGTCGCAAACGTTTGCGCCCATACATTTATATAAGGTAAAGAAAGGCACGCCGTTGGCGTGCCTTTTCCTGTTCCGGAGAGTGTTTGCAGATTTGTCGGACGGCGGGATGAAGTCATCCCACCCTACGGGTAAAAGGAAAGCGCCCCGAAGGGGCGCTATTTCCGCCCAATCCTGCCTTCGGCAGGGAGGGCGGACAGGCCTGCCGCAGCAGGCCGCGTAAAAAATCCCCATAAAAGTCCAGCTCTGCCGGACTTTTATACCTCTGCCCGCGCCGCAGCGGCGCGGCCTCGTCCGCTGTGCGGACGAGAGGGGGTTATCGCCCCTGGTTTCTCCGGAACCGGGGGCGTATCTAAGGGGGACAGCGTCCCCCTTGGAAGAGCAGGTCAAATCTGCGGCAGCAGATTGACCTGCTCAAGAGCCGCCATCGCCGCGTCTGCGCCCTTGTTGCCTGCCTTCGTGCCGGCACGCTCGATCGCCTGCTCGATGTTCTCGGTCGTGATAACGCCGAACGTTACCGGTACGCCGGTCTGGAGGCCGACCTGCGCGATGCCCTTGGCCGTCTCGCTGCATACCAGCTCGTAGTGGCTCGTCGAGCCGCGGATGACCGCGCCGAGGCAGATGACTGCGTCATACTTGCCGCTCTGCGCGAGCTTCTGCGCTGCCAGCGGAATCTCAAACGCGCCCGGAACCCAGACAAGCGTGATGTCGTCCGTGTCTACGCCGTGGCGGACCAGCGTGTCCTCCGCACCGGAGATCAGCTTGGAGACGATGAATTCGTTGAAGCGTGCGCCAACGATCGCAAATTTGCCCTTGCCTGCTACCAGTTTTCCTTCGAGTACCTTCATTTTTGTTCGTCCTTTCAGATAATTTCAGTCAGTTATTGAAAATCACAGCTTTTCGCTGAACAGATGGCCCATTTTGATCTTTTTCGTGCGCAGATAGAACGCATCGTCCTCCTGCGGCGCGATCTCGATCGGGACGCGCTCCTTGATCTCGACGCCGAAGCCGTCCAGACCGTAGATCTTTTCCGGATTGTTGGTCAGCAGACGCAGCTCCTTCGCGCCGAGGTCCTGCAGGATCTGCGCGCCGATCCAGTATTCGCGCAGGTCGGGCGCGAAGCCGAGCTTGACGTTTGCCTCGACCGTGTCGAAGCCCTGCTCCTGAAGCTCGTAGGCCTTGAGCTTGTTGATCAGGCCGATACCGCGGCCCTCCTGGCGCATATAGAGCAGTACGCCGCGGCCTTCCTTCTCGATCTGTTGCATCGCAGCGGCAAGCTGCTGGCCGCAGTCGCAGCGGCGCGAGCCGAATACGTCGCCGGTCAGGCACTCGGAGTGCACGCGGCAGAGCAGGTCGCGGCCGTCGCCGATGTCGCCCTTGACGAGCGCGACATGATGCTCGCCGGTCAGGTCGTTGACGTAGCCCATGATGCGGAACTCACCGAAGCGGGTGGGCATCTTGGCGTTCGCCTCGCGCACGACGTGCTTGTCATGGCGGCGGCAGTAGTCCTGAAGATCCTTGATGGTGATGACGGCGAGACCCCACTCCTCGGCCTTGTCGAGCAGCTCGGCGGTGCGCATCATCGTGCCGTCGTCGCGCATGATCTCGCAGCACAGACCGCACTGCTCCAGACCGGCCAGACGGCACAGATCAACGGTCGCCTCCGTGTGGCCGTTGCGCGTCAACACGCCGCCGCGGCGCGCGATGAGCGGGAATACGTGACCCGGACGGCGCAGATCCTCCGGCTTGGTGTTCGGGTCGACGCACTTGCGGCAGGTGAGGCCGCGCTCCTCTGCGGAAATGCCGGTCGTGGTGTCGACATGGTCAATGGAGACCGTGAAGGCGGTGTGGTGGTTGTCGGTGTTGACCTTGACCATCTGCTCGAGGCCGAGGTGCTTTGCGACCTGCTCGCTCATCGGCGTGCAGATGAGGCCCTTGGCCTTCGCCGCCATGAAGTTGACGTTCTGGGTGGTCGCGAACTGCGCCGCGCAGATGAGGTCGCCCTCGTTCTCGCGGTCGGGGTCGTCGATGACCATGATGAGATGACCGGCGCGCAGCTCCTCAAGAGCCTGCTCGATCGTGCTGTAGTTTGCTGCCATGTTAATTCCTCCGTTGATTACAGAAATCCGTTTTCTGCAAGAAAATTCGTGCTGATTCCGCCGGTTTTGTGCGGCGCAGTGAGCTTTTCAACATATTTTCCGATGACATCGCATTCGAGGTTCACCGGGTCGCCCGGCTTTTTGCCGAGCAGGATGGTCTGCGCGCCGGTGTGCGGAATGATGGAGACCGAGAAGTCTGTGTCCGTCACCGCCGCGACCGTCAGGCTGACACCGTCAATAGCGATCGAGCCTTTTTCGACGATGTAGCGCAGCAGGGGAGCGGGGGTCTTGATCTTGACCCAGACCGCGTTGTCCTCGCGCTTCTGCGAGGCGATCGTGCCCGTGCCGTCGATGTGGCCGGAGACGATGTGACCGCCGAAGCGGCCGTTTGCCGCCATCGCGCGCTCAAGATTGACCGGCGAGCCGCCCTGAAGCGTGCCGAGCGACGAGCGCCGCAGGCTCTCCGCCATGACATCGGCGGAAAAGCTGTCGCCCGTCATGGAGACCACGGTCAGACACACGCCGTTCGTCGCGATGCTGTCGCCTATTCTGGTATCCTCGAGCACGGTTTTCGCCTGTATCGTCAGCCGCGCGCCCTTCGCGCCGTGCTCGATGCGGCGAACCGTGCCGATTTCTTCAATAATGCCTGTAAACAAATCATAATCTCCCTTCGATCAGGAAATCTTCGCCGAGCGGCGTGCAGCGGACGTTTTTCAGTGCGAGAGCGTCCGCCATTTTTGCGAGACCCTCGCCGCCGACCGGGCTTTTCGCGTCCGCGCCGCCGATCAGCTTGGGGGCGATGTACGCCTGCACGCGGCGGACGATACCGGCCTTCAGCGCTGAGAAGGCGAGAGACGAGCCGCCCTCGAGCAGGATGCCGTTGATGCCGGCGCCGCCGAGCTGCTGCATCAGATCGGTGAGGTCAACGTGACCGTCCGTCTCGCCGCAGACCAGAATGCGCACGCCCTTTTCTTCGAGCGCCGCCGTGCGCTCGCTGCGCGCCGTGACCGCGACGTAAGTCGGAATTTCATTCGCCGTCTGCACGAGCTGACTGCCGAGCGGCGTGCGTGCGTGACTGTCGCAGACGATGCGGACGGGATTGCGGCCGCCGTCGATGCGGCAGGTGAGGAGCGGATCGTCCGCGAGCACGGTGCCGACGCCGACCATGATGCCGGACAGGCGGTTTCGCGTTTCATGAACGTGGCGCCGCGCGGCTTCGCCCGTGACCCAGCGGCTGTCGCCGGTGTGGGCGGCGATCTTGCCGTCGAGCGTCATCGCGTACTTGAGTACGACGAACGGGGTCCTGTGGGTGATATAGTGGAAAAACACCTCGTTGATCTCGCGGCACTCGGCTTCGCACACGCCGGTTTCGACCTCGATGCCGGCATCGCGCAGGATCTGCGCACCCTTTCCGGCGACGAGAGGATTGGGGTCGAGACAGCCGACGAACACGCGGCGGATGCGGTGCTCGAGGATCGCGTCTGTGCAGGGAGGAGTGCGGCCCCAGTGGCAGCACGGCTCCAGCGTGACGTAAAGATCGGCTCCGGCTGCATCCTCGGTGCAGTGCGCGAAGGCGTTGCGCTCGGCGTGAAGGCCGCCGATGTGCTCGTGCCAGCCCTCAGCGATGATGCGGCCGTCCTTGACAATGACGCAGCCGACCATGGGGTTGGGGTCTACATGACCCGCGCCGCGTGCGGTGAGCGCCAGAGCACGGCGCATATAGTATTCTTTTTGATCCGGCATCAAAATCACCTCGGTGAAAATAAAAACGTCCCGGGGAAAATTCCTCGGGACGTGGAAAATGCAGTGGATTTGTCGTAAAAACAAAAAATCTGAAACATCAAGCGACATTTCAGAACAGTAAATAAACGGAAAACGCTTTCCGTGCATTCTTCTTTTATCCAGACTTTACTGTCGGCCCTGGAGTTTCACCAGATCATGCTCATGCCGAAAATCGACACTTGCTCGCGGGCTTTACCGCCGGTAGGGAATTTCACCCTGCCCTGAAGAACATGGTATTCGGTTTTGCGATGGGGAGGAGCGGCTCGCCGCTCACTCTGGGTACAGTATAACGCCGCACGAGGCAAAATGCAAGAACTTTTTTCGCTGACTGCAAAAAATATCCGCGCAGCGCAAACTCTGTGTTCGCGCTGCGCGGATGAGGCAGTTTTGATCTGACTGCAAAATCAGTTCTTGAGGCTCTGGATCGGGGCCGGGATGCGGCCGCCGCGGTTAATGAACTTCGCCGGGGAGCCGGTCTTGATGGGCATGATCGGCGCCGCGCCGAGCAGGCCGCCGAATTCGACCATGTCGCCGACCTTCTTGCCGATGGCCGGGATGACGCGGACGGCGGTGGTCTTGGTGTTGACAACGCCGATGGCAATCTCGTCCGCGATGAGGCCGGAAATGACCTCCGCGGTGGTGTCGCCCGGAACGGCTACCATGTCGATGCCGACCGAGCAGACAGCGGTCATGGCCTCGAGCTTTTCGAGCGTGAGCGCGCCTGCCTGTGCGGCCGCGATCATGCCCTCGTCCTCGGATACCGGGATGAATGCGCCGGACAGACCGCCGACACTCGAGGACGCCATGACGCCGCCCTTCTTGACCGCGTCGTTCAGCATGGCGAGGATCGCGGTCGTGCCGCAGCCGCCGCAGACCTCGAGACCGACCTCTTCCAGGATGCGCGCGACCGAGTCGCCGATGGCCGGGGTCGGCGCGAGGGACAGGTCGACGATGCCGAACGGCACGCCGAGACGCTGGCTCGCCAGCGCGCCGACGAGCTGACCCATGCGGGTGATCTTGAACGCAGTTTTCTTGATAACGTCCGCGACCTCGCCGATCGAGCAGTCACCTGCGCGGCGGATGGCCGACTGGACAACGCCCGGACCGGAAACGCCGACGTTGATGACGGTCTCCGGCTCACCGATGCCGTGGAATGCGCCCGCCATGAACGGGTTGTCGTCTACGGCGTTGGCGAAAACGACCAGCTTGGAGCAGCCCATGGAGTCGTTGTCCTTCGTCAGCTCTGCGGTCTGCTTGATGATGCGGCCCATCAGACCGATCGCGTCGAGGTTGACACCGGCCTTAGTGGAGGCGACGTTTACCGAGGAGCAGACCAGATTGGTCTCCGCCATGGCCTCCGGAATGGAGTTGATGAGGATCTCGTCGCCCTTGGCGAAGCCCTTCTGCACGAGGGCAGAGAAGCCGCCGACGAAGTTGACGCCGGTGGTGTCGGCCGCGCGGTCGAGCGCCTTTGCGAGCGGAACATAGCTGTTTGCCGAGGAGGTCGCGCCGACCATGGCGATCGGGGTGACGGAAATGCGCTTGTTGATGATCGGAATGCCCAGTTCGCGCTCGATCTGCTCGCCGGTCGCGACGAGCTTTTCTGCACGGCGCGTTACCTTGTCGTAAATCTTGTCCGCGAGCACATTGATGTCGTCCGCCGCGAGATCGCGCAGCGAAATGCCCATCGTGATGGTGCGGATGTCAAGGTGCTCCTCCTCGATCATCTTGATGGTTTCCAGAATATCTTTCGTGTTGATCATAGACATAATTCAGTTAACCTCGCTTGCCCGAAACGGCTCAGATTTTGTGCATTGCGTCGAAGATGTCCTCGTGCATGGTGTGGATCTTCATGCCGAGCTCCTCGCCGTCCTTGTCGAGCAGGTCGATCAGGGTGTTGAAGTCAACGGTGCACTTGTCGATGTTCACGAGCATGACCATGGCGAACATATCCTCCATGACGTTCTGGGAGATGTCGACGATGTTGACCTGATGCTCATAAAGCGTTGCCGAGATCTTGGCGATGATGCCGGTGCGGTCCTTGCCGGTTACTGTGATTACTGCGCGCATAATAGTTCCTCCATTTTGCGTATATGTGAATTTTTTGCTGACGAATTGGAAAGTCAAGTCGCGGCGTCCGTTATCATGTTGATGATGCTGTTTGAGACGAGAAAGCCAGCTTCGGTCAGATGCCAGCGCGTGCCGTTCAGCTCGGTCAGACCGGGCTTTGCCAGCGCGCGGAACACGGCCTCATAAGGGGCGGGGTCGACATGGTAGCGTTCCTCGAGGTCGCGGAGCTCCACGCCGTCCGAGGTGCGCAGACGAAGCATAAGGTACTCGTTCTGCCGCTCGAAGTCGGGGACTTCCTCCTCGTTCCGCACGGCGGCCGTGCCGTCTGTAAAGGCGGCGATGTCGCGCGGGAACGCAAACCTGCGCCCGTCAAAAAGCGAGTGGGCGCCCGGGCCGAGACCGATGTATTCGGAAAGATCCCAGTATTTGCTGTTGTGCCGCGAGCGGAAGCCGGGCAGGGCAAAATTCGAAATCTCGTAGTGTTCAAAGCCGTGCTGACTCAGGACGCGGCACAGGGCGAGATAGGTGTCCGCCTGCGCATCATCGTCCGGGAGGACGGGAGCCTCGCGCCCCATTTCCGTCATGGGCTCGAGCTTGAGGCCGTAGCAGGAAAGGTGGGTCGGCTCGAGCGCAAGACATTGCGAAAGCGAGTCGAGAAACATATCCTGCGTCTGACCGGGCAGACCGTACATCAGATCCAGGCTGATGTTGGAAAATCCGTGCTCGTGTGCGAGCAGAACGGCACTCCTTGCCCTCGCGAAGTCGTGGATGCGCCCGATGCGGCGCAGCTCGTTATCATGCGCGGCCTGCACGCCGAAGGAAAGCCGGTTTGCGCCGCCGCGCCGCAGCGCGTCGAGGAGCGCCGCGTCCGTGCTCTCCGGGTTGCATTCGACCGTTATTTCCGTGTCCTCTGCCAGAGCAAAGCTCTCGCGGACCGCGTGAAGGATGCGTTCGAGACGCACGCCGCCCAGATACGACGGCGTGCCGCCGCCGAGGTAGACCGTGTCGGTCGTGCGGCCTGCGCTTTTTTCGCCGTACTCGCGGATGGAGCGGATGAGGGCGCTCGTATAGGCGTCCATGCGCGAGACGTCCGTGATCGAATAAAAGTCGCAGTAGGCGCACTTTTTCACGCAGAACGGGATATGCAGATACAGGCCGAGCGGGCGGGGCGTGATCATGACTCCTCGTCCAGCTTGAGCACAGCCATGAAGGCCTCGGTCGGCATCTGGACCGTACCGAGCGCACGCATCTTCTTTTTGCCTTCCTTCTGCTTTTCGAGCAGCTTTTTCTTTCGGCTGATGTCGCCGCCGTAGCACTTGGCGAGAACGTCCTTGCGCATCGCCTTTACGGTCTCGCGTGCGATGACCTTGCCGCCGATGGCCGCCTGAATGGGTACCTCGAACAGCTGACGCGGGATATTCTCCTTGAGCTTTTCGCAGATGCGGCGGGCGCGGCCGTAGGATTTGTCGCGGTGGACGATGAACGAAAGCGCGTCGACCTGATCGCCGTTGAGCAGCATATCGACCTTGACGAGGTCGCTCTTTCGATAGTCGAGAAATTCGTAGTCGAGCGACGCATAGCCCTTGGTGCGTGCCTTGAGCGCGTCGAAAAAGTCGTAGATAATCTCGCCGGTCGGCATTTCGTAGTGCAGCTCGACAAGGTTTGCGTCGAGGTACTGCATATCCTTGAAGATGCCGCGGCGGTCCTGGCACATCGGCATGATGTTGCCGACAAACTCCTGCGGCGTCATGATGGAGGCCTTGACGTAGGGCTCGCGCGCCTCCTCGATGACCGCCGGGTCGGGGTAATCGTGCGGGTTGTGACACTGAACGACCGTGCCGTCGGTCTTGACGATCTCGTAGGTGACGGAGGGGAGCGTGGTGACAAGGTCGAGGTCGAACTCGCGCTCGAGGCGCTCCTGAATGATCTCCATGTGGAGCATGCCGAGGAAGCCGCAGCGGAAGCCGAAGCCGAGCGCGACCGAACTCTCCGGCTCGAAGGACAGCGCGGCGTCGTTCAGTTGGAGCTTTTCAAGTGCATCGCGCAGATCGGGATACTTGGAGCCGTCCTCGGTATAGATGCCGCAGAAGACCATGGGGCGCGCCGGACGGTAGCCGGGGAGCGCCTCGGGCGTGGGGCGGTCGGACTCGGTGACGGTATCGCCGACACGGGTGTCCGAGACCTTTTTGATGGAGGCAGTGAAGTAGCCGACCTCGCCCGCGCACAGCTCCTGCTGCGGAGACAGGCCGAACGGCAGCATATAGCCGCATTCGAGCACCTGAAACTCGGCGCCGGTCGCCATCATTTTGACCTTCATGCCCGGGCGGATGGTACCGTCGAGCAGGCGCATATAAACGATAACGCCCTTGTAGGGGTCGTACTGGCTGTCGAAGATGAGCGCGCGGAGCGGCGCATCGGGGTCGCCGACAGGCGCCGGAACGTCGGAGACGATGCGCTCGAGGACCTCGTGGATGTTGATGTTCATTTTCGCGGAGATCTCGGGGGAGTCCTCGGCCGGGATGCCGATGATGTCCTCAATCTCCTTCTTGACGCGCGGCGCGTCAGCGGCCGGCAGGTCGATCTTGTTGATGACCGGCACGACTTCAAGTCCGGCGTCGATGGCGAGGTAGGTGTTGCCGAGGGTCTGTGCCTCGATGCCCTGCGCCGCGTCGACGACGAGCAGCGCGCCCTCGCAGGCCGCGAGAGAGCGGGAGACCTCGTAGTTGAAGTCGACATGACCCGGGGTGTCGATGAGGTTCATCTCGTAGGTCCTGCCGTCATCGGCCTGATATTCCATGCGGACGGCGCGCGCCTTGATGGTGATGCCGCGCTCGCGCTCGAGGTCCATGTTGTCGAGCAGCTGCTCCTCCATCTCGCGGACGGAGACCGCCTTGCACTGCTCGAGCAGACGGTCGGCAAGGGTGGATTTGCCGTGGTCAATATGTGCAATAATAGAGAAATTGCGAATTTGCTCACGATTTTTCACGTCGAAAGCTCCTTATCTGATTGAATATGCCATTATTATAACACGTTCGCGCGCTTCTCACAAGCGTTCATTTGCAATCCGTGCGCGGCGCGGGGCCGGGAGCGAGATTTTTGTATAGTTTTATAAAATCGTGTACGCGACAGTCGGAATTTAAGATATGTTGCCAAGGGGCATCGCCCTCTTGAATTCTTTACCGCCTGCTGACGGCAGACCTTCCGCCGATACAGCGGTGCACCGCTGGAGGCGAGTTTACGCCCTCGGAGGGTGTGGACATTGGCCGCCTTCGGCGGCCGGGGAATGCCGTCCCCACGGCGGGGGCAAGAGGGGAAAGACAACCAAGGTTTTCTTTCCCCTCTTAACTCCCCAAACTTTCCTTAGGACGCGACTCCCTGCGGTCGCGCGTCTAAAAAGCGGGGGCCCACAGGGGCGTCTGGTGCTCCAAGAGAACGCTCTTGATGGAAGCGGAGTTTTTCGCAGCGCAAATCAAGCGCTCTGCACCGGATGGCCGCGCACTGTTATGCGCGGCGGTTTACGCAAGAAAAATTCAGGGCAGTAAAGCATCCCATAACCTGTCCGACGCACGGAACCGAGCCCCCGCAACCCCCATTTCGCCGCGCGACCGAAGGAAGTCGCGGCGCAAAGGAGGGTCTGGGGTGTCAAGAGGGGAAAGGGAACCATCGGTGCCCTGTCCCCTCTTGTCTCCGCCGGGAGAGCCCGGCATTCCTCCGCCGTGGACACGGTGCATTCCGGCCGCCGGACGGCGGCCACTCATCGCCTGCGGCGGCAAGCTGCTCACCCTCTGCTGAGGGTAAAGAAAAAGGCTCCGAACCGGAGTTCGAAGCCTTGCTGTATTCAGTGCGTCTGCTGATTGATGACAAATACCGGAATGTACCAGATGAGCAGGTACAGCAGCAGATGCTGCACGGGCAGCGCGGCTGCCTGGTTCTGGAACACGAGATAGAACACGATCAGCATGCCGAACAGACCGGCGAATGTGCTGAGCGTCAGCGCAGAGCGTACCGCACCGGCGAGCTTGTCGGCGCAGCGAAGCACCTGCATGAACGGGCCTGCGCCCTCGCGGGTCAGGACAGCGGCCGGAGCGTCGCCCTTGGCGTAGCGCGGGTCGAGCAGGCGGGCAACGCCTGCCGGATCGGGCTGGTCGGCGAAGCCGCGGCGCAGATCGAATTCCTCCTCGACCATCGCCGGGGAAACGTTGAAATCGCGTGCGGCGATAACGGCGTTCATGTGCATGCGGCGCATCAGACGCATTGCCTTGTAGGTGTGCTTGGTGGGCAGGTAGCGCAGCGTGATCACACCGGCAAGCTGATTATCCGCGAGCAGATACATCGCGACCTGACTGTCGCGTTCAGCCGGGATGGTGACGCCCATGTTGACCATGAGCGCGCCCGTGCCGAGCACCATGTAGCTGCTGCCGACGTGGCCGGTCAGACCGCCGTCAACGACGCGGAGGTCGTGGGCGGTGAGGGGGAGCGCCGAATGCGCCCGGGCGGCTTCGCTCAGCGCGCGGCCAAGCTCAAGACCTGCCGCATCTGCGAGTGCCGCAGCGCAGGAGAGAATGCGCGTTTCGTCGAGCTGACCGACCGCCTTGATGCTCTCGAGCTCGATCGAGCCGGTCGGGAACAGGTCGTTCTCCGCGAGCACGACCTCCTCCGTGCCGCGCAGCAGATTTGCCTGACGCGCACCGGCGAGCGCAGCGCCGGAGGCCAGCAGGCGGCGCGCGATGTTCTTGTAGCCTGCGCCGAAAGCGCAGAGCAGACCGATCGGAGCGGCGACGATGGTGATGGACGAGAACGCCCAGAAGAAGCGGACCGGCTCACCTCTGCCGAGAGAGGAGACGAGCGCGAAAATGATGCTGAGCGCGAGCGCGAGGGGCGCGTAGATCATGGAAAAACGGTCTACGGTGTCCGGACGTTCCAGCTCGGTCAAAAAGTCGTTTTTGTTGAAAAGCGGGCCCTTTGCGGCGCGGCAGGCGTCGTCAACGTCATCGTAATGGCTGTAGACTGCAAGCAGCTGGTCGGCCTGCGCGACTGCCTTGTACGAGCGCGCACGGGCGGCGTAGCGGCCGCGGTCCTCGCGCATCATGGCGTAGAGCATGAGGATGGACGCGGCGATGTAGGGCGTGGTGACACCGTTCTGCTCGGGGAATACGAGCAGGGAAACGCTGTGCAGGATGGCCGCGACGATCGCGACCGAGACCAGCGTCTCGCGGCACGGACGGCCGTGGAACAGCTCGGAAAAGCCGAGACTGAAAATGTCGACGCCGATAAGGATGGCGAGGATCTGCAGGACGAGCAGCGAGCCGATGCCGAGCGTCGGGTTTGCGACAATGTCGACGAGCGAGGGCAGGGGGAGCTGCGTGAAGCTCGGCGCGAGCGACAGGTAGGCGGCTGCTGCGGCGAGGATCAGCACAAGGATGGAGCGCGCGTTCAGACCGCGGCTGCGGCGGCGGAACACACGGAAGGACTGGTCAGGGTCGAGCACCTCGATGTCCTCGTTCTCCTCCTCCTGCTCGGCGGCGATGCGTGCGGCGCGGGCCTGCTTGCGCGAGACGCGCTCCGCCTTTTCCTTCTGGGGAGCGGCAGCGGCCTTTGCGGCCTTTTCTGCCTGCTTTTCTTCGCGTTCTGCGAGCTTTTCCTCGCGTTTAGCACGTTTTTCGGCACGTTTTTCCGCAGCCTTCTGCTCGTGCTCTGCGGCTTTGGCCTCGCGCGCGGCAATGCGTGCGGCACGCGGGTCCTCGGGCTCTGCCTCGGGAGCGGCGTCAGGCTCGGCCGGCACAGCCTTGTCCCTGGTTTTCGGCGCGGTCTTTACCGGAGGCTGCTCGCGCACCGGCTCTGCGGCGGCAGGGGCAGGCTCGCTGTGTACCGGCTCGCTGTGCACCGGCTCGGCCTTGGGTTCGGCAGGGGCACGGCCCTCTACCTCGGCGATGATCGACTCAAGGTCGAAATCACCGGCATCCGGAACGTCGTTCAGCAGATCCTTGAACTCGTCCAGATTAAATTCATCTTTCTTATCCATGATGTGACCTCTTTTATCTGTTTAGTGTCCCAGACGGCGGCGGAGCGCTTCGAACAGCAGGACCGCTGCGGCATTGGAGGCGTTGAGTGAGTTGACGCGGCCGCGCATGGGAATGCTGACGATATAGTCGCACTTGTCGCGCGTCAGGCGGCTGAGGCCCTGACCCTCCGAGCCGATGACGATCGCGGTCGCGCGGTCGAACGGCGCTTCGTACAGGTCTACCGTGCCGTCGGCTTCCGCGCCGAACAGCCAGACGCCGCGCTCCTTAAGCTCGTCGAGGGTGGAGGCGAGGTTGTTTGCCTTGTGTACGCCGACGTAGGCGAGCGCACCGGCTGCCGAGCGGGCGACTGCCGCCGTCAGACCGACAGCGCGGCGCTTGGGGATGATGACGCCGTGCGCACCGGCGGTCTCCGCGGAACGGATGATCGCGCCGAGGTTATGCGGGTCCTCGATGCCGTCGCAGACGACGATGAGCGGCGTTTCGCCGCGCTCCTCCGCGACGCGGAAGATGTCGTCGAGTGAGACATATTCCTGTGCGGCGGTCTGCGCGATGACGCCCTGATGCGTGCCGGTGACGCTCATGTGATCGAGCTTGCGGCGGTCGCAGGTCACGGTCGGTACGCCGTGCTTTTTCGCCTCGGCGGCGACGTCTGCGAGATGCGCGCCCTCAGCGAGGAAGATCTTGTCTACCGCGCGTCCCGAGCGCAGAGTCTCGAGGACGGCGTTGCGGCCCTCGATCAGCGTGCCGTCATCCTCCTGCGGAGGGCGGCGGCGGTTCTTTTCATATGCCATATTTTCATACACTCCATGTTTGATGCAGATATTCTCAGATAGAGTAAGTATAGCACATAACCGATGCGCTTTTCAACGTCAAAACGACGGAAAATGCGGAACAGCAAAAGAAAATAACGGGAAAAGGGACCGGAGAGATTTTTGCTTGCGTTTGTGCCGGGGAAAATAGTATACTATATAATAGGGCTGTCGCGGAACGGGCGTTTTTCCGGCAGCCTGTGTTCTATATATAATAAGGAGAGACTGCTCTTATGAATATTACCAAGGGCGATGTGCAGGAGCTGCGCCGCCGGCTGAAAAAGAAAGAGTGCACGTTTGACCGCATGTGCGGCTGCTACGTCAACAGCGGCAAGCAGATCGTGCTCAAATTTACCGATATGTTCTCCGAGCTGGAGGAGGACGAGTATTTCAAGTACCTTGAAATCGCGAAAAAGACGATTTCCGGCACGCTCGGCAGCAATCTGCTCGAGCTTGAGTTCGACCGGAACGAGGCGTCCGACGAGCGCCGCACCTATCTGCTGACCCTGCGCGACAGCAGGCTCGCGAATGAGGAGCTGCTCGACCGCCTGTACGAAAAGGTCATCGAGGAGTACAGCTATCCCGGCAACTACCTTATTCTGGTCTACCACGACATCTATGATGTGCCGTCCAAGGCGACCTCGGGCGAGGAGCAGGAGGAGTCTGAGGAGATCTACGAGTACCTGCTGTGCGCGGTCTGCCCGGTCGATCTGGCCAAGCCTGCGCTCGGCTACAAGGAGGACGAAAACCGCATCGGCGCGCGCGACCGCGACTGGGTGGTCGGCCTGCCTGACCTCGGCTTTGTCTATCCGGCGTTCTCCGACCGCGGCAGCGATGTGAACGCGGTGATGTACTATGTGCGCACAGGCCGTCCGTCGCACGCGGAGTTCATCGAAAACGTGCTCGGCTGCATTTCGCAGCGCACTGCCGCCGAGGACAAGCTCGCGTTCAGGAATGTTGTTATTGACGCATTCGGCGAGGATGAGGAGCAGGCAGACGAGGCGTTTTTCAAGATGCAGCGCACCATCAGCGCGATGGTCGCGGAGCGTGAGGAGGACGAGAGTCTGCCGCCGGTCGAGCTGACGTCGGAGGCGGTCTCCGGCCTTGCCGCAGAGGCGGAAGTACCCGAAAAGGTGCGCGAGCAGATTGAAAAGTCCTACGCGCATACCTTCGGCGAGCAGCCTCCGGCGGCGCATAACGTGCTGGACAGCCGTCTGGTCGAGGAAGGGACTGTCCGCGCGCACACCGCCGCGCTCGAGCAGAAGGTTGCGGTGCTCCAGCAGGAGCTTGCGCAGCACGCCGCGAACGAAACCGACGAGGACGACGTGCCGTGGGTGACGGGCGGCAGCATCAACATCGAGCTTCATGTGCCGGAGGAGCGCGCGGCTTCCATCCGCACGGGCATCGTCGAGGGCAGAAAGTGTCTGCTCGTTCCGATCGAGGATGACGAGGAAGCCTGCGTCAACGGCAAAAATCTGCCGCTGTAAGGAGCGAGGAACATGGCGAAAACGGTAACGGCGGCAGAAATGAAGGAGCGCGAGCGGGCGGCGAATGAGGCTGGCCTGCTGTACATACAGATGATGGAGAACGCGGGACGCGCGGCGTGGAAAGAGCTGAAAGCGCGTGTTCCGGCGCTCCGGCGTCTGCTGATCGTTGCAGGAAAGGGCAATAACGGCGGCGACGGCTTTGTGATGGCGCGCGTCGCGGCGAAGGAGGGCGTGCAGGTGCGCGTGCTGCTCGCGGAGGGCGAGCCGAAAACGGCGGACGCGAAAACCAATCTCGCGCGGCTCGCAGAGACGGCGGCGGAGATCGTGCGCGACACGGAACAGGCGGCGTTCGGCGCGGATGCGGTCGTTGACGCGCTGTACGGCACGGGGTTTCACGGAGAACTGCGCCCGGACGGCGCAGCGGCGTGTGCGCTGATGGGCAGGGAAAGGGAACGCGGCGCGTTTGTGCTCGCGCTTGACCTGCCGAGCGGCGTCAGTGCCGACAGCGGCGAGGTCGCGGAGGGCGCGGTGCAGGCTGACGCGACGGTAACGTTCGACTGCACCAAGCCGCTGCACTTTGCGAAAGCCTCGAAACCGCTCTGCGGCGCGCTCGTCTGCGCCGATATCGGCATCGGAAAGGCGCTCGGAGAGCGCGAGACGTAACTTGTCTGTAATATAACCGCGAAAACTGTAACACAGAAGTAACTTTACAAACCTCCCGAAACGTGGTATCATAAACTGTACCACGGTAAGGGAGGTTTTGCCATGGCTGTTGATAAAAAAGGCACAAAGCAGGTCGCTGCGAACAAAAAAGCATGGCATGACTACTTTGTCGAGGAAAAATACGAGGCAGGCATTGAACTTGCAGGCACCGAGGTAAAGTCCATCCGTCAGGGACACATCAACCTGAAGGACAGCTACTGCACCTTTAAGGACGGCGAGATTTTCGTGCGCGGCATGCACATTTCTCCCTACGAAAAGGGCAATATCTTCAACAAGGACCCGCTTCGCGTGCGAAAGCTGCTCATGCACAAGAAGGAGATCATTCAGCTGTTCAGCAAGACCAAGCAGGACGGCTACTCGGTCATTCCGCTTGCGGTCTACTTCAAAAGCTCTCGTGTAAAGCTGGAGATTGGTCTGTGCAAGGGCAAAAAGCTGCACGACAAGCGCGACAGCATCGCGGCACGCGATGCAAAACGCGAGATCGACCGCGCGATGAAAGAGCGTAATCGTTAAATCTACCCATTTTCATGGGGCCGTAACGGGTTCGACGGGGGCGTTGAAGCCGGGATAGCGGGCCGCAGCGGGGATCTGCGATAAAAGCTCCAACTGTTTATAAATTAAACAACAACAATTATACTCTTCAGGCTGCCTAATTAGGCTTAGCCCGTCGGCTCAGGGAGGACCACGGCCCAGAGACCCGGCGTCGATCAGTGGTGAACGTGTACGGGGTAAGAGTTGCCTCCGTCATGTAACATGACTCTACCAAAACGGTAAGCCTGTTTGCCGGCGTACCGCGGCGGGAATCTTAATCGACAAACTGCGCCCGGAGAAGTCCTTGTGGATGCGCTTTCGGACAGGGGTTCAACTCCCCTCGGCTCCACCAAAACTAACACAAAACCGACGGTTTAGACCGTCGGTTTTGCTTTTATCTATGATAAATCATAACTTTTGCGAGAATGTGATTTTGCGTTGTAGCCATTTGTAGCCATTGACAGCCGCAAAATTCCGTGGTATCGTTAAGCCACAGAGGTGAGGAGCATGGCATACGGCAGCATTACGCAGCGTGGCGACAAGTACCGCGTGTGCTTTGACTACGGCATTGACCGCGAGGGAAATCGTGTCCGCAAGTACCGGACGTTTGACACAAAACGCGACGCGACCCGTGCGTTCAATGAGCACAAGGTCAAGATGGACAAAGGGACGCAGATCATGCCGAGCGAGTACACATTCGCGCAGTGGCTTGACTACTGGTACAAGGACATCATCCTGCCGCAGATCGAGGAGACGACCGCATACGGCTACCGCGGCATGATCGAGAATTACCTCAAGCCGCAGCTCGGCGAAATCCGGCTGCAAAAGCTGACGGCACGCGATATTCAGCAGTATTATACTTGGCTGATGGGCGAGAAGGAGCTGTCACCGAATACGGTCATCAAGCATCATAATCTGCTGACGAACACGCTGAACGCGGCGGAGCGGCAGGAGTACATCACGAAAAATCCGATGCGTGCGGTGTCACCGCCGAAAAAGCGTCAGCGCGAGGCGAAGTTCTACACGCCCGAACAGCTTGGCATTCTGCTCGACAAGGCTGTCGGAACGCGGCTCGAACTGCCGGTGTTTATCTGCGCGTATCTCGGACTGCGCCGCGGCGAGCTGTGCGGACTGCGGTGGAGCGATGTTGACCTTGAACACAAGACCATCACGATTGAGAATACGCGCACGCAGGCTGGTAAAAAGGAAATCGAGAAGGGCACCAAAACGGCGTCCTCGACGCGCACGCTGTACCTGCCGGATACGCTGTGCGATATGCTGAAGGCGGCGAAGGAGCATCAGCAGGCGTGCAGGGCAGAATATAAGAATGCCTATGACGATAACGACTATGTGGTTGTGATGGAGGACGGCAGGCCGTTCCGGCCGAATTATCTGTCTGAGCTGTTCAGCAAGTTCCTTGCGGATAACGATCTGCCGAAGATCGTGCTGCATGAGCTGCGGCATACATTCGCGTCGCTGTCCAATCAGGCGGGCATTCCGGCGTATAATATCGGCAAGGCGCTTGGCCATTCCACGCCGGCCACCACGCAGAAGATCTACACGCATCTGCTCGACCAGACGCACACGCAGGCGGTCGAAGGTGTGGCTGCAATCGCGGATGAGGCGCGGCGGAAGGCAGGCAAGGAATACCTTTTACAGCTTGCGAAGACGCTTATTGATGAAATCCGCGTGTGGGACCCGATGAAGTTTGAGGACTGCAATGAGTACATGGAGGAAATCCAGTCGATTGGAAAGCGGCTGGAGCCGCATACGGACGCGGCAGCGCTCGGCAGCATGCTTTACGAGACGTTCCGCGCGTCCTTCGGCACCCGCTCGTTCCGGTGCACGCCCGAGGAGTGCGAAGCGGTAGCGGAGAGGGTGTTTGAGAAGGTGCAGAGGTGAGGAACGCGACAGAGTATATCCTGATGAATAAGGACGTGCCCTGTGCGCTGTTCTCCTGCGAGCAGGATGAATTTGGTGAAGAGAGTGCCGTTCTTCGTGAGTGGTACACTGACCTGCGGCCAATTGGCCTGCAATCGCTGACGGCATGGCTTGAGAAGCGCAGAGCGCCCAAACGACGCAAACATATGGAGCAGCTTCTCGAGCAGTACGGCTGTGTCGGTCTGGAGGGCTTTCTGCGTGTGACGCATGCGCTGTCGCTCAATGACACGTTCTGGGTGAAAGAGGAGTCGGAAACGCTTTGCTGGGATGCGGTTTCGCTTTACCGGAATGAGTTTGATGCGCTCATCGCGCAGGCGGCATTCAGCGGCGTAATCAGCGAAGAAGCGCTGTCCTCCACTTCGCCGGAGTTCGGCACAGATGGGTATTACGCGAAATGCTGGGTGCGCGAGGCTGACGGCATCTATCTGTACAAAAGCGGCAGCGATACCTATGAGATTGAGCCGCTGTCCGAGTTTCTTGCGTGTCAGCTTGCGGAGCAGATTTGTCCACAGGCTGTGCATTACGATCTGGGGTTCTATCATCAAAAACTGATCTCCAAGTGCCGTCTGTTCACGGATGAGGCGCACGGCCTGGCGAAAATCAGCGATTTTCCCGCCCGTCCGAATAGTGTATCGGGACTACTGAAATTGTATGAAAAATTCGGAGCTGAGGATGTGCTTCGGCAGATGTTCGTGCTCGATGCATTGATTCTGAATACCGATCGCCACCTCGGCAATTTCGGTTTCCTGTTCGATAATCAGACGATGGAAGTCAAGGCTCCTGCTCCGATGTTCGACCACAACCGCAGCCTGCTGTTCGATCTCGACGAAGATCAGCTGGCAAAGCCGGAATGGTATGTCGGCAAGTGCCGTCCGCGTATCGGCGTGGATTTCATCAAGACGGCAAAGGGGATGCTGACGGACGAAATCCGGCAGGAGCTGAAAAATCTGGATGGATTTCGCTTTGTACCGCACCCGACGATTGAGCTGCCGAAAGGGCGGCTTGAGGCACTGTTGGATGTCGTGGAAGGGCAGAGACGGGCAGTTTTAGAGTAAAAAAACGAGGGTACATACCATGACGGTGTGTACCCTCGCTGTCGTTTATATGTGCTCAGATCGCCTGCGGCTTCTTCATGTCGCGGGGGAGAACCTTGATGTAAACGCCGTCCTCACGGATCTGGGTCTCCGGCAGGTCCGTGTCTGCTTCAGACTCAGTCTCCGGCATGACAGATACTTCGTTAGACTCTCTGCTCTTCGCGGCGCTGTTCAGCTCCTCCTGCAGACGGTTCTCGAGCCAGTCGATCATCGCGTCGCGCGGAACGATGATGCGGCGGCCAAGGTGGATGCATGGAAAGCCAGGCTCACGGAGCAGGTCGTAGATGCCGCTGCGAGAGATCGGGAAGATCTCCAGCAGGTCGTTGGCGGAAAGCATTTCGGGCTTCGACTTCAGATGTGCAAACATGTTCATGATAATTTCCTCCTAATGAATATTGAAATGGTATAAATTTTGATGAAACCGGTCCAGCCGATTTACCTGCAGGGTGGTGGGTGCAGAGTGCTCCTCTGTGGTTATAATATATACGCCGGTGTGCGCCTTAGTCGGTTTTCGACTTGCAGCGGCAGCATTTACGGCACTTTTTCTGCGGTTTCTCACCGAAATACTTCTCGATGACACGCCACAGGCATTTCTTAGAGTCGACCAGACCGTGCAGTGCATTCTCCGAAATGTTGTGCCCCTCTGCGAGCAGACGGCGATGGGTTTCAGCGACGGTTGCCGTGTCGTAGTAACGGCGCGGCGGTACTAATGTAATTGCAGGATTAGACATGTTAGTTCCTCTCCTTCAGCAAGTATTTTTAACGTAAGGATACAGCTCTCACTTTTATAATATATAGACCGCAGCTCTCTGTAATCAGAAGCGTTCTTCGTATTCCTCAAGAGCATCAAACCGAATGCGATACACGCGCGGCGTATCCTTCTTGAGGCGTACCTGCAATGTGCCTTCCTCCTGAATAACGAGCGCGCCCATATCCTTCAGCTCGCGCGCGATTTTGGAAAGAGTATAGTTCTGGTATCCATCCTGTAAGCGGACCGCACGTTCCAGCGCGGCAGGCCGCAGACACAGATCGTTTTTCCACTCTATTCCGTCTCGCTTGTCCAGTTTTTTTATGTTCTTCGTCAGGTTAAATACTTTGGGATCACCATAACATTCCAGAAGAACAAAGGCAAGATTGCCCTTTTTCTTGCTGCGGTCGAGGTCATCGAGCAGCTTTTTCTGGTACTGCTGTGATTGCTCAATCCCGGTCTCATACCGTGCTGTAATCGGCTCGGCCGACGAAGCAGACAGTCCGTCTTCACGGGCTGCGCGAAGTGCCAGAGAGAACACAGTACGCAGAATGAGAAAGTTGTGGAATACGCGAGGATGCATGTCGTCCGGCTTCTCCTCAGAATTGATTTTCCGGAAATCCTCGGCCGCCTCGGACTCATGCTGCAGGAACCATTCGATAAAACGACGGCAGGCAGCGCCGATCAGCTTTGGCGTTAGAGAAGACGTCACAACAGGCGGCTGTGTGAGGGCGATAAAAATGCATCGCGTGATGTCCGAAGGGTTTTCGAGGGCAAACTCAGCGGTCAGAATAATTCCGGCGTTGCAGGAGAACGACGTGGTCAGATTACCGGATTTTTTGCTGATGGCAGACGCATTGGTGCCCTCGCGAACGAACTGTGCACCTAAATCACGGTATTTCTGCTGGAGCTTAGGGCTCGCCGACAGGCACAGGTCATCTATCACGAGCGGCAGATCACGCGCGGTGACCATGGTATCGTGAATAGCGGCCGGTGTACTGCCGGCGCTGTACAGCAGGGCAGGCTTGTTCTGCGAGTCGCAGATCCAGTCGGTAATCCTCCGTGCGAGCGTGGTCTTGCCCAGACCCTGACCGCCGGTGATAGCCAGTACTGCCTGCCAGGACGGCGTGATCTCATTGATCCAGGAACGCAGGAGCGTAGTGAACAGAAAGATGATCGGCACCACCACAGCAGCAGAGCAGGAAACCAATTCGGAGAACAGCGCCGAGAGCGGATGCTGCATGGGAGACAGCAACATGTGATAGCTTACCGGCGGACGGGGAAGAACCGGTGCAGTAATCGGTCCGATCAGCTGATCACCCAGTACATACAGGGAATGACCGCCCGGCAGACGCTGCAGCCCCGTGCGGGGCAGCAGCAGACCAGAGGAAGTTGCAAAATCGGGAGCAGTGCCATCCATGATATCAGCAAACTGCGTGTTCAGCTCGCGGACAAGCGGACGGATATCGGGCAGACCGCGCAGACGGGGGACAGCTTTCTTCAGCCCGGATGTCGTCAGCTGGTCGGGCGGCAGAAATGCCGTCGCCATGCTGCCGTTATCGAACAGGAAATCAATCTTCGCGAGCGGCGGTACGAGGGAGCTGGCAGCAGGATCGTGATAGATCCTGCTGATTTCAGCGTATACAGAGGGAGCGTTGTTCTTACTCATGATCGCGGCCCTCCTCGATGCTTTCCGAAAAGATACGGGAAAGATGGACGGCGAGATCATAAAACGGATCTGCGCCAATGGGGAACTCCTCACGGTTCTCGTAAACGCAGCCGGTTCCCGGGTCGTACATCTGCGTCTCCAAAGAGGCAATCTGATCGTGCAGATGCTTAAAGCCAGCAAGTTCCTCGTCGGAGAGCGTATGACGCTCTGCGATCATCGGTTCGCCTTCGCCGGACGAGCCGGGAACCGGAATGCGCATGATGCAGACCTGAATCGGCTCCGTGTCACGGGACTGAATGGTGGTCTTAACGGTTGCTTCGGGGTTTTTAGAACGGTTGATGTGGTTTGCCATGGGTTAATCCTCCTCAGAATGGGTAATGTCGATAATGGTGGCGCCGTCTGCCTCGGTCAGAACCGGGGCGGAGGGCTGATGACGGGGTGGGAGCAGCAGAACGTTGACCGTCAGCTGCGGCGCAGCCTCGGGAGCGCGCCTGCTGCGCTTGCGGCCATGTTTGCGGCCGCGGGGCTTGACGCTCTTCATATAGACGAGCGGGTGCTCCGGACGACGGATCTCCATGAGCCGTGCCTCCTTCGTAATTTGGATTTTTGACATTGGGCGTCCCCAACGTCGGCAAACCGGTTTGTGTGCGAAAAAGTAATGAAATTACTTTATAAAGTAAGTATTGCTTTTTCAACAATGATAGATTATCATGATTTTAGACGGCTGTCATCTGTAGATACTGCGGATTAACAAAGCACTTTTGCGATAAATTTGACATATAATCTGGATATTGCAAATATAAGGTTGCTTTAACTGGGGGGAGTAGATATATGGAAGATATCAATATGCTTGAAATCGTTCGAAAAATCGACGAAAATGATGTGGATATATGGAAAAAACAAATCATAAATCACGCAAAGGAGTATGTTAAAAAACACAGATTTTTCTCATATAAAGACGCAATTTTGACATTGCTTAAAATTATGGAGGAAACACGGAACAAAGAAATTTCAGACGAAGAACTGGGACAGCTACAGGTTGCCCTTGTTCTGTTGCTGTGTGTGCGCGACTCTGACAAAGAGGGGAAGACGGAGAAACGAGAGCTGAAGTGGCTGGACAGTCTAATGTACTATGAAGAGGAAACGCTTTGGCTGCGGCGATATCTCTATAAACGGCAGAAGTTTAGCTTGAGACGAACCCAACAAAATATAACAATATGTCCTGTCGAAGAAAATGAAATATGTTCTGCCGAAAAAACTGAGTTTACGGACAGACTGGAAGTTGTTCTGAATAACTACACGCAGTTTTTCAGGAAAGGCGTTTCTAAGATCTTCAAAATTCCAAAGAAAATAGGCAAATGCCGTTTGGCAGATCTGGTGCTGTCAGACTACGCCGTTTATCCGATTTTACCGGCGGTGCTCAGCAGTGACATCATTCAACTTAACGTATATCGGAAAAGTCCGGCTAAAAGCAAGCTCGTCAATCCGCATCTGGAGCTGCCGGAATGGGATGAGCCAATCAATAAATACAAGATTTTGCACAAAAAGAGCAGATTGCTCTGTGCAGACATAGCAGAATTTCTAGCAATGCATCTGCGGACTGTTTCGATACCGCTGTCCCGTATTGCCGATTCGCCGACAGGGTTCCTCGAAGCTGTGCAGGAAGAATTTGTTGTGCCGCGGTGCCGAACGGTGAATTTGGCCCAGGATTTGATTGCGTTCTATGATTTAGGGATGAATGATGGTCAGCTCCTGCGTAATAAGATAAGTTCCTATATCGAGTGGCCTAAGAAGTATACACGTGAAGTAATCGAAGCCCGTTTCGCAGAGCACGGAAGGGAACTGGCGGAGGTCATTGATTTCGTTCGTCGGATGCTGTCGGCAAAGATCTGGTATGATACCTCCACGATGAAGGTCCGATACTGGCATGATATTCTTTTCAGTAAGCTGATAGATGATAAGGGATTGATCAAACAGGGGACAGCCTGTGACTTCTTTGGAGTAGATGCAAGGTCAAATAGGATGAAAGAAGCAGATCGTATTTTTGAACGGTATTTTGAGACAGTCAGGATAATTTACAATGTTGTGGAAGATACACTGCCGGATGCAATGTCAGGACGGGTTCAAAACAACATAGCGAACGATTTCATAATCCGATTTAATAAAACGATGGAAACGCAATATTGGGAAATGGAAGCGCTCTGCGGACAGATGGATGAGGTTGACGATGTCATCAAGCGTGCTGAAGATATGCCAAGACAGCTGCAGAAAGCGCTGGAAGGCCCATTGACCGTACAGGTGGCATATGACTTTGTAAAAGAGCACATTACCCATGCACCAAACAGCAAAGAGTGCATGGAAGAACGCGCTCAAAAATACTATCCAGAGAAGGAGAAGCGGTATGAACTGCTGCGGTATTATGCGGAGCATATGCCGGGCGCATGGGTAGCCATCTACCAATTCCTGCTTGCGCGATCCTTTGATGTCATCGGACACTACGCTGTTGCGCTGTTGCGTCATTGTGCGATACGGCAATGCCAAATCGAGCTGGAGAAAGAAATAAAGGACATCGACGCGGACGTACAACGGAATAAGAGACAGATAGCGGCGAAGCAAAAGGAAGCCTCTCTAGCGGAAGCAAAATCCACTTCTGCGAAGGAAAAAGAATAAGGACTATAATAAAAATCTGGGGTATCTGGGTGAAACCCCAGATACCCCAGATATTTAGCAAAGGAAGAAGAAAAAACAGTGTATTTTAACAGACAAAACCGCCGGATATACATGAGCAATCCGACGGCCCTGTTTGGTCCTATTTCGTTTAATTGTTGTCGCTGACGGTCTTTACCGCCTTGCTCATCTCCTGCATCAGAGAAGCATGGCTGAGGTCAGATGGATCATCTGCGTAGCGGATCCAGTAGTGGCCGCTGAGTGACTGGCTGTGAAGTCTTGCACAGGCAGATTTCATGATCATAACTCCTGCCTTGAGTGCACGTTTCTTAAACGGACCATACAATTCTTCGGTCAGATCAACGCGTTTCAGCAAGCGGAGAAGAGAGAAATCTGTGAAAACAATGTAGTGGTTGACGTCACCGTTTTTGTGTTTACGAACATATCGGAAAGCAACAGCACTTTGCTCGATGTTCAGCAGCTTCCTTGGCTTGACTTTGATTCGGAAATATGGAATCAAGGAAAACATCGAGAAGGGCGTTGCGCCATTCTTCGAACGGATTGCGAAGAAAACTGTATGGACTGCACATACGCTCGTGCCAGCGTGTGCTTGCGTCAGTGGCATTTTTTCTGGTCAGCGCACGCGAGAACGCAGTACGGAGCCCGCTCAGCTGGGCGGTGGTCAGCGAAGGGATGACATCCGGCAGCTCGCAGTCCAACGTATCGGGACGATCGAAGAACGTCTTACTGCGGATGATCGGAACCGTCGAAAGCCGGGGAGGAAGAACACCCTTGTACGCACGGGAGCGGTCATATGTATCGAGCTTATCAAAGATTGGTGTGAGACCGCTGCCCTTCACAGTGCGAAGTATAATAAGACGGTCATGACAGCCACTCCAGTTTTTGAGATCTCCGCTGTCTTGGATAATGATTTCACGAGGAGCAACACTGCACGAGCCGTCCTGCACGGTGAAATTCATTGCCGTCAGCACACGGATGAAATTGGAATCTGCTTGCAGGCTTACCTTTTTGAGTGTAAAATTGTAGCAGAAGACGGGAATGTCGTCACAGCCGTCAAAGCTGCGGAGCTGCGTATCGAGCGCAGCGATAAGGATCGGATAGAGCCACTCGGCGTTCGCCTTCAGCGTGTCACTGAAACCGTCCAGATCGAGGGACTCATTCTTCCAGTTGTCACGGTTGGCCTTGATCGCCGCCTTGGACGGATGGGTTACCTTGATAGTGATTTCGTCTGGCTTGGGCGAGATACGGTCGGCGATGTACTTGTAAGCCTCTAGCTCGCCATCTGCTAGCTCGATGTCCGGTAGTATGAACTTGCGTTCTAGCATGGACATCGGAATGGCGTACAGGCGGCAGTCGCTAGGACGGCATAGGCACAGCAGGCGATGTCGATAAGTGTAGCCATTGACAATTGTTCCTAGGGTGTCAGCCCAGCAAGCGAACCCGGGAACAGTGATGCCGTACGGAACGGTTGTGCATTCGTCTGCCCACTGCAGATGCTCATCGACGGTGAGACGCTGAATCAGCTGGCGCATAGAGTGCTTGGCCAAGTCAATACTCCCGAGGTGAACAACCGTGTTGGTCTGTCCGGCGACGACGGATTTTGCGAGGAAATTTGCGGGGGATATTGATTTTGCGGTTCTTTTCATAATAAAACTCCTTTCACATTGCGATTGTGTTCGGCTGATGATAGAAATATAGCAGACCGAACCGTGTTCGACTACAGATGTGAATGACGATGAGAAAGTTGCGTTTTGTGGATAATAAGTTGTCGGATTGGTTGAACTTTCTGGATTTTACACACTGATATGAATAAATGGTTCCAAAAAATGAAGGAATAGGAAGATTGATGTCATGGAAAAAGCTATGCAAAATCAAAAAGGGAAGGCAAAACAGGAACCGGACGGAGCCAGACTATTGGCACGAACTGTCAAGTCGGGTTTGCCTTTGAAAGGCTCACAAGCGGATGCCTTGGAGGTAGAAAGATGGCGGCAGACATTTGCGGTAAAGTGCGCACCTGGCGGCACGGACTGGAGTATATCGAAGGAGTTGTTCTCCAAAGCTGGATTTATTCTGCAGAGGACTCGATTTGGCGAGGATGAGCTGCGCATGGTTTTGCTGGACAGGGGACTTATTTTTACGCAGGAATTTGATACATTAATAGATATGAATGCTTCTTTTGAAGACAGAGTAACGAATGGAAGGTTCTATCGAAAAAGTGCAACAGATTATGACTCTCCGCTACAGTATGCAGAGGCCGTATTTGTGAAACAACATTCGGAAATGTCATCTAATATACGGAAGTGTTTTGAGCAATATACAGGAATTGCTAAGGAGAGGAAATTAACAAGGGAGCAATTAAAAAAACTAACGCCTCCAACAGAGGGACTAACTAAAGCGGAGAGCGAATGGCTTCAGAAAGCAATTAACAATGATTTCCTTGCAAGTTGGGGTTGGTATTTTGGGATAAAGACAGGTGGTAAGCATTTTCGAACGGAAATATCTGAAGCGCATTGCAGGATTTTCGATGAGATTAATGAGCAAGCGAGCGAATTTGATAGGTTGCGTAAGAAGGCGATAGAGTGGTATGAGCTATCGGATGAACAGAAAAAATTTGCGTCGATTAGTCAAGAAAGTGCAAAAATAATTCTTGAAAAATTTAATAGTATATATCCTCAATGGACGATTCGCAATATCGATAAATGTGCAGAGAAACTGATCATGAGCGAAGAAAAAGCTCTGTTTGTCATGTATACAATCGTCGATAAAGCCCAACGGTCAAAAGCGAGTGATAAGGCCAATAGACTGATAGAGGAAATATATCTAACAGGAGAAATCTACCATCTATTTGAAGCAATTTTGCCTGAAATACCTTGCATGGATGCGCTGCATATGATCTGGAACGGATGGATGAAAGATAAGATATGTTCTAGTCGTAAATGTTGGGAAACATTGGTGTCAGCTATGAAGAAGCAACCTAAATTAAGAGAATATATACGCGTTTTCCCACCGCTTGAATTAGGAATGTACTTATCCGATCTGTTGTATACCTCGTTGCCGGAAAGCACGTGTAATTTGGCATATGATAATGTGTTCTTTGTAGAAGCAGAGACAGTATCAAAGTATAAATCTCTATACTCAGATCAATATAAGGATTTGATTGCAACGGTGTACAAAGGGAACATAATAAAAAACTTAATAATGGACTGCCAATC
>ERZ773169.441-NODE-441-length-54229-cov-8.000240_pt1 | contig 54229 bp, 49 predicted proteins | sample MGYA00580536_ERZ773169 | MGnify/ENA primary metagenome ERZ773169 (study PRJEB29015, sample SAMEA2737814) | human gut metagenome | biome: human gut; feature: human-associated habitat; material: faeces | place: China | collected 2012 ... | reverse complement strand
ATGCGACTTTCTTATTTTCAATTTCTTCCTTTATCAGACTTCCTACACTTGAAAAATGTGAACATAAAAATAGTTTCATCAATATTCTCCTTTATAAATTCCGATTTTGCGCGCTCCCGGCGGGGCGGCAAGCCGGAGTCCCTATTCCCGCCGCCATATCATTTTGCAGTCCGGTTTGCCGCGCTGAAGGGGCAGCGCTTTCCGATGCACTGATTGTTCTGCGCGGCGTAGCGGCACACGACCTCCGGCTTTTGCAGTGTGATGCCGAAGTGCTCCTTCACAAAATCGATCGCCGTGAGAATGGACAGAAAAGAGTCCCGCTTGCAGCAGCGCGGGCCGCCGATCTCACTGATCTGCCCGAGCGCGGCCGCCGTCATTTTGTGCGACAGCGCAAACGGCTCGTCGGTCAGCGGCGTTGACCCGGAGATGATCGAGACGAACATCCCCGTGCTGATCCCCGCGCCGCACGCGCCCCAGAAGCCGCACGCGCCGCCGGGCACGCTTTTGCCGCGGCGCAGCATCTCCATGAGCGTGTCGGAAAGGGCAATGTCTCCGCCAGCGTTGTGATACGCCGTCAGCAGCGCCGCGCCGACCATCACATGGTGCTCCGGCCCGTGCATATGGCAGCTCGGCAGCGCCATCATCCGCTCGACAATGGCGATCGGATCGCACGCGGTCTCCCGCAGGCACAGCTCCACGATGCTGTCCAGCCCCTGCATATGGCAGTCGCTGCACACGTAGTGCCCGTTTACGCAGCGCGTCTTGGTGAGCTCCTTTTTGCGGCAGATCTCGCACTGCATCTGCACATCCGTCTCCAGATATTCCAGCGGCGCGCCGCAGATCAGGCATTCTTCTTTCATTCGCGTTTCTCCTCTCCGGCTTCGGGGTGTGTGCACGCATAGCGCGTCTCCCACAGGATCAGCCCGCGGGCGGGAGCCGTGGGGCCGGCGGCGCTGCGGTCGCGCGCGGCGAGAATGTCCGCCATCGTGCCGGCGTCCCGCTGCCCGAGCCCGACCTCCAGCAGCGTGCCCGTGAGGATGCGCACCATGTGGTACAAAAAGCCCTCGCCCGAAAATGACAGGCGCACCTCATCGCCCAGCCGCTCGACGGTGATGGCATCGACCGTGCGCACGGCGGATTTTTTCATATGGCGGTTGGCGCAGAACGACGTGTAGTCATGCCGGCCGCACAGCAGCGCCGCCGCGCGCTGCATGGCCGCCGTGTCGAGCGGCTGCGGCAGGGCATAGACATAGCGGCGCTCAAACACGTTCGGCGTGTCGCTGTTCCAGACGCGGTAGACATACGTCTTGCCGCGGCAGGACAGGCGCGCGTGAAAGCGGGGCCCGGCCTCGGTGAGCGTGAGCACGCCGATGTCCCCCGGAAGCTGCGCGCGCAGCCGGCGCAGCAGCTCCGGCGCGGGCAGGTCGGTCTTCGCGCGGAACGACGCCGTCTGCATCCGGGCGTGCACGCCCGCATCCGTGCGGCCGGAGCCCGCGACCTCGACCGGCTGCTCAAGCAGGGCGCTGAGCGCGGTCTCGAGCCGCCCCTGCACGGTGTCCGGCGTGTTGCCCTGCCGCTGCCAGCCGTTATAGCGCGTGCCGTCGTAGCTGAGCGTCATGCAGAAATTCGGCATGGTGCACCTCCTGTTGATGAATGATGAAAGGCACGGCCGCGCAGAGCTTGCGCGGCCGTGCCGGATAGTTTTACCGGAATCAGGCGTGGTGCTCCTTCTTGGCAGCCTTGCCGAAGTGGAGCTCCTTGAGACCCTCGACCTCGTCGCACACGGGCTTGAAGCTGCAGCTCGCGCAGTCGAGATCCTCGGGCATGCCCTCGAGGATGGTGTTCATGGTCTTGGTCACATCCTCGATCTTCTTGGCCGTGGCGTGCAGGGCCTTGAAGTCGACGTCCTTGGTGACGAAGATCACGCGCACGTTGGTGATGTTCGGGTTTTTCTTATACTGCTTGATGAAGTCGCAGCCGACCTTGTAGAACGAGATGCCCTTCTTGACGGCCTTCTTGCTCACGCGGATCTGCTCACGGCTGCTCTCGGGCGAGACGCGCATCATGTAGCCGTCCGGGAAGACGTGATACTTCACAAACTCGATGTTGCGGATGGCGGCGTAGGCCGCGTCCTTCTTTTCGACGTCGATGTCCTTGACACCGAGGATGACGATGCGCGCAAACGGCACGTCGCCCTTGATCTCCTTCATGTCCGGACCGTAGAGCAGCACCTCATCGCTCGGGACAAGTGCGGTATCGGACGTGACGCAGGTGAAGTTCACGGCCTCGTTCGCGCCGCCGCCGAGCTCATACGCCGCGTCGCGCAGCAGCACCAGCTCGCTCTCGCCGTTGTCCTTCCACGCGTCGCGCTCTTTATATGCCCACTTCTGCGTCGGCGCGCCGAGCAGGTCGTTCGTTTCGCGGATAAAGCTATCGTAAAGTTCCATATCTTTCATGTTCGTTCCTCCTCAGATTGTCCCGGCTCAGAAGATGCCCAGGTTGTGCAGCGCCTCGTGGACACCGACCATGATGTTGGAGTCCTCCGGCAGCTCAAACACGCTCTTGCCGCGGATGTCGTTGGCGGCGTGCTGCGGATCGGTGGGGATGTAGGCGAGCACCGGCACCCCGTCGAGCTTGACAAGGTCGTTCATGCTCGGGTCGACGACGCGGTTGACGATCATGCCGATGCGCTCGTAAGTGATGAGGTCGTCGGCGGCCTCCTTGATCTCGCGGCAGACGTTCACGCCCTTGGCGCTCTGGTCGGTGACCAGCACGAGGTGCGAGACCTGCTCCATGACGCGGCGGCTGATCTGCTCGATGCCGGCCTCACCGTCGATGACCACATAGTCAAAGTCGTTGGCGAGCATGCTGATGACTTCCTTGAGGTAGGAGTTGACCGAGCAGTAGCACCCGGCGGCCTCCGGACGGCCGATGGCGAGAAAGGCAAAGCCGTCGCACTCGACCATGGTGTCAAAGATGCGGAAGCGCGCCTCGTTGAGCACCTCGATGGCCTGCCGGTACTCGCCGCGCTCCGAGGTCTGGATGACCTCATTGCGGATGTCGTCGATCGTGTGCTCGACGTGCACGCCCAGCGCCGTGGACAGGCCGACGGCCGGGTCTGCGTCGATGGCGAGGATGCGCTTGCCGGGAAAGGCCTCCACAAGCTCGCGCACGATCGCCGAGCACAGAGAGGTCTTGCCAACGCCGCCCTTCCCCGCGACAGCGATGATCTTGGCTTTCGTTTTGTTTTCTTCCATAGTGCGTTCCCTCCTGCGGCTAAAATAACGGTCAAGCCTGTGGCTTTGATTGCATCCATCCTACCACAGGCCGGCCGGTTTTTCTGTGTCCACGTCACAGTCCGCCGCAGCCGGCGGGCCGAAAACGCGGACATTTGCGCCGCTCTTGTATAATTTTCGACAAAGTTTGGGCTGCGCGTTCTTTTTTTGTCTGGAATCCAAAAAAAGAATTGCGAAATTTATCACGTATTAGTATAATGTTTTACACAAGCTCCCGTCAAGTGCTTGTTGCAAAATTCACGAATCCAGACAAGTTTTTCTATCAAAAGGAGTGCAATATGCGCGGCATTGAAACCGGAAAGGTACGTATCCGTCACGAAGTGTTCACGGAGATCGCACGTCTCGCCTACGAGGGCGGCGATTATGCCAAGCGGCTCGAAGAGCTGCCGTTCAAGATCATCCCCGGTGAGATCGGTACATACCGGGACAGTCTGTTTCTCGAGCGTGCCGTCGTCGGCGAACGGCTGCGGCTGGCTATGGGACTGCCGCTGCGCAAGTTTTCGGAGTTTTCGCTGCTGTCGGACGGTGTGGAAAAAGCGCTTGATCCGGAGGTCTACTACGAAAAGCCGCTCATCAACGTCATCAAATTCGCCTGCAACAAATGCCCCGACAACGTCGTGAAGATCACGAACGTGTGCCAGGGCTGTCTGGAGCATCCGTGCATGGCGGTCTGCCCGCGGCAGGCCATCACGCGCATCAACGGGCAGGCGCACATCGACCAGGATAAGTGCATCCGCTGCGGACGCTGCCTCAAGGAGTGCAAGTTCAACGCCATCGTGCGCCTCGAGCGCCCGTGCCGCAAGGCCTGCGGCATGGACTGCATCCATTCCGACGGGCTCGGCCGCGCCGACATCGACTACTCCAAGTGCACCTCCTGCGGCCAGTGCATGGTCAGCTGCCCGTTCGGCGCGATCTCGGACAAGAGCCAGATCTTCCAGACCATTCAGGCCGTCAAGAGCAACACCCCCGTGTACGTCGCGCTCGCGCCGGCGTTCGTGGGGCAGTTCGGCCCCGAGGGCGTGCCGGAGCGGATGCGCAGGGCGTTTCAGCGTCTCGGCTTCGCCGACGTGTATGAGGTCGCCATCGGCGCGGACCTGTGCGTGATCGAGGAGGCGGCGGACTTTCTCGAGGAAGTGCCCGAAAAGCACAAGTTCATGGTCACGTCCTGCTGCCCGTCGTGGAGCGACATGGTCAAAAAACTCTTCCCCCAGTTTGAAAAGAACATCTCGGTCGCCTTCACGCCGATGGTGCTCACCGCGCGCATGATCAAGCGCGACCACCCGGACTGCAAGGTCGTGTTCGTCGGCCCGTGCGATTCGAAAAAGCTCGAGGCGCGCCGCCAGAGCGTGCGCAGCGACGTGGACTTCGTGCTCACGTTCGAGGAAGCGCTCGGCATCTTTGCCGCCAAGGGCATGGATAAAGCCTTCCTGCCCGAGGACGAGGAGGAGCTGCCCGCCTACTCCAGCCGCGACGCGCGGCGCTTTGCCTATTCCGGCGGCGTGGCGCAGGCCGTTGTCAACGCCATCCACGATATGCAGCCCGAGCGCGAGGTCAAGGTCGCCGCGGCGACCGGTCTGGCCGAGTGCCGCAAGCTGCTGATGATGGCCAAGGCCGGCAAGTACGACGGCTACCTGCTCGAGGGCATGGCCTGTCCGGGCGGCTGCATCGCCGGTGCGGGCACGCTGCGCCCCATCGAACAGTCGCACAAGGAGATCGAGGCGTTCAGCTCCGAGGCGTGCTTCACCTGCGCCAATGACACGCCGTATATGGACTATCTGCCCCTCATCGAGGAAAAGGACAAGATCCGCAAACTATAAACAAGCTGCGCCTGTCAAAAAGTATTACTTTTTGACAAAGGGGCTGCAGTCTGCTGCGCGCATAATTTGTGCGCCGCCGGCGCACAAATTCCACACTTGCAGCCTGAGAAGTATTTTCTTCGCCGCACATGTCGCCGAAGAAAATGATTGGACTTTCTTTGCGCCTGCGGGCGCAAACTCTACGAGGTTCCTTGACAAGCTGTACTGCGCACCGCATCCCCGGTGCGCAGTTTTTATAAAATCCCTAAAAAACGTCCGTTGTACCAATGATTTTTTTCCACGCTGCGGGCTGGACAAGCGCACGCGTTCGCGGTACAATAGCAAAAATATTCTTCGGAGCGGGTCGCCGCTCCGTTTTCCACAGGCGTACAAATATATGAGAATCATAAGGAGGTCTTTCCCATGGCTTACTTCTTCTCCGGTCAGTCGCACACGTTCAACGAGTATCTGCTCGTGCCCGGCTACTCCTCGAGCGAGTGCATCCCGGACAATGTCTCCCTGCGCACCCCGCTGACGCGTTTCCGCGCGGGTGAGGAGCCGGCGCTCTCGCTCAACGTGCCGATGGTCTCGGCCGTGATGCAGTCCGTGTCCGGCGACCGGCTGGCCGTCGCGCTGGCGCAGGAGGGCGGCGTGTCGTTCCTCTACGGCTCGCAGTCGATCGAGGACGAGGCCGCGATGGTCGCCCGCGTCAAGAGCTACAAGGCGGGCTTCGTGCGCAGCGACTCCAACATCAGCCCCGATGCGACGCTGGCCGACATTCTGGCCCTGCGTGAGCAGACCGGTCACTCCACCGTCGCCGTCACCGAGGACGGCACGGCCGACGGCCGCCTGGTCGGCATCGTCACGAGCCGCGACTACCGCGTGAGCCGCATGGACCCCCAGACCAAGGTGCGCGAGTTCATGACGCCGCGCGAGAAGATGATCACCGCGCCCGACGGCACGACCCTGAAGGAAGCCAACAACATCATCTGGGAGCACAAGCTCAACTCCCTGCCCATCGTCAACGACGAAGGCCGCCTGTGCGCGTTCGTGTTCCGCAAGGACTACGACCTGCACAAGCAGAAGCCCAACGAGCTGCTCGACAGCCAGAAGCGCTACCTCGTCGGCGCGGGCATCAACACCCGCGACTACGCCGAGCGTGTGCCCGCACTGGTCGAGGCCGGTGTGGACGTGCTCGTCATCGACTCGTCCGAGGGCTACTCCGAGTGGCAGAAGCGCACCATCGCGTGGATCCGTGAGCGCTATGGTGACAGCGTCAAGGTCGGCGCGGGCAACGTCGTCGACGCGGACGGCTTCCGCTTCCTCGCCGACTGCGGCGCGGACTTTGTGAAGGTCGGCATCGGCGGCGGCTCGATCTGCATCACGCGTGAGACCAAGGGCATCGGCCGCGGTCAGGCGACAGCCGTCATCGACGTCTGCCACGCACGCGACGAGTACTTCCGCGAGACCGGCATCTACGTGCCCGTCTGCTCCGACGGCGGCATCGTGCACGACCACCACATCACGCTCGCGCTGGCCATGGGCGCGGACTTCGTGATGCTCGGCCGCTACTTCGCCCGCTTCGACGAGAGCCCGTCGGACAAGGTCAACGTCAACGGCACGCTCATGAAGGAGTACTGGGGCGAGGGCTCCAACCGCGCGCGCAACTGGCAGCGCTATGACCTCGGCGGCGGCAAGAAGCTGTCCTTCGAGGAGGGCGTGGACTCCTACGTGCCCTACGCCGGCAAGCTCTCCGACAACGTCCAGCAGACGTTGGCGAAGGTGCGCTCGACCATGTGCAACTGCGGCGCGCTGACCATCCGCGAGCTGCAGGAGAAGGCCCGTCTGACGCTCGTGTCCTCGGTGAGCATCGTCGAGGGCGGCGCGCATGACGTCGTGCTCAAGACCTCGAACAAGCAGGTCTGATCTCGTCGCCTGTCAAAAAGTAATACTTTTTGACAAAGGGGTGGGCTGCCTGACTGCAGCGCACGCGCCGTCCGCCGGAGACGGACAGCGCGCACGTTTGCAGGCCGAGCGGTATTTTCTCCGCCGCACATGTCGCCGGAGAAAATGATCGGATTTTCTTTCGCCGCTGCGGCGGCGAAACTCTACGAGGTTTTTTTATCAGCCATGCGGCGCTTTGCCTGATTCGCAAAGCGCCGCCTTTTTGCACATTTGCTCGAAAAATTGTGGAAAACCGCGTGGGTTTTGCGCGCGGTGCGTGTATCATAGGGTAGAAACCGGTCGCGGCGGGAGGAGGCGAGGGCGTGCACGAACAGGATATGATCGCGCTGCTGCAGCAGCATGACGAGCGCGGCATGGATGCGCTGCTGCTGCACTGCGGGCCGCTGATGCGCTACATCATCGCGCCGATCGTGCCGAACGCGCTCGACCGCGAGGAGTGCCTCTCGGAGGCGTCGCTGCGCGTGTGGAACAAGATCGCGCAGTTCGACGCCGCGCGCGGCAGCTGGAGCGCGTGGCTGACGGCGGTCACGCGAAACACGGCGCTGAACTTTCAGCGCAGCGCCGCCCGGCACGGCGACGCGCAGACACTGCCGGAGGACGCGCCGTCGCCGGAGGCATCCCCGGAGGAGGCGCTGATACAGGCCGAGCGCCGCGCCGCGCTGCACGATGCGCTCGCACGGCTCGGTCAGAACGACCGGGCGCTGTTTTACCGAAAGTATTACTACTTACAGCCAACCGCACAGATCGCCGCCGAGCTCGGCATGACCGAGCGCGCGGTCGAGGGACGGCTGTACCGCCTGAAAAAGCGGCTGCGCACGATGTTGGGAGGTGACGGCGATGCGTGAGCACGAGCGGAAATATCCGCGCGACGACGCCTTTGAGGCGCTGCTCGCGCAGAGCGTGGCCGAGCTGCCGCCGGAGGAGATCGTCGCCGACGTGACACCGTGGCGGCAGGCGATGGAGCGCGTGCTGTTCGGTCTGGCGCTGTGTATGGTCATCCTGAACCTCTGGTGCCTGAACTACATCCTGCCCGCCATCGGGACGGTGCTGCTGCTGCTCGGCTTTCGCACGCTGCGGCAGGAAAACCCGTGGCTGCGCGGCGGCTTTGTGTGCGCCGTCCTGCGCGCGGCGTGCGTGTTCCCGTCGCTGATCCTGAACACGACCATCCTGCCAAGCGATGCCTGCAAGAGCGCTGCGGCGGCGGTGAGCGCCGCGCTGATGCTCGCGCTGCTGCTGTGCTTCTGGCAGGGGCTGTGCGCGGTGCGGCGCAAGGCTGGGCTGCCGGCGCAGGGCGGCGGCGCGGGCGCGCTGCTGGCATGGTATGTGCTCATGTGCGTGCTCGCCGCCGTGCACTACATGGGCTGGATCGTGCCGATCGCCATGCTCGTGGGCTATGTGTGCATCCTGCGCAGCCTGTTCCGGCTCTCCAGGGCGCTCGACGAGGCGGGCTACGCCATCACGCCGCAGCCGGTGCGCGTGACGGATCGGTGCATCGCGCTCGTGCTCGCGGCGGCGCTGGGCATCGGCTGCACGCTCGGGTATCTCTTCGGCGGCAGTTACCGGATGGACTGGCAGCCCGCGGACGCATCCGAGCAGACGCAGACGGCGGCGATCCGGCAGCAGCTGCTGGATCTCGGCTTTCCGGAGGCTGTGCTCAACGACCTCACGCCGGAGGACATCGCCGCCTGTGACGGCGCGGTGCGCGTCGTGGCCGCGACGGAGGATCACCCCTTCAACGACGGCAGAACCGTCTCGCACAAGGAAAGCGACGGCGAGGGCGGCGTCGTCAGCGTACTGGACACGGTCTACGACGTCAGGGAGCTGCGCCTGACCAGTGTGGGCGTGCAGCTGCCCGGCGCGCAGGAGACGTGGCGGGTGTACCACCACTTCCTGTGGACGACCGACCCGGGCTTTTACGGCACGGAGGTGCTCCAGATCTGGCCTGCCGATCAAAGCACCCCGGATGGGTGGCGCTTCGCCGGGGATGTGACCGGCCGCGTGCTGCATGACCGGGACGGGCAGACGTTCACCGCGCCCTATCACGCGCTCGGACGCCAGACCTACACCGCCGACTCCGTGTTCTTCGGGCAGCGGACGAACAGCGACCTGTTCGCGCCCTTTTCCATGCCGCGGCACGCAGAGCACGCGCGCGGCTATGTCGCCTACACCGCCGCGGCGGCGCAAAGCGGCTGTCTGCTCAGCAGCTGGTGCAACTACACCCACCAGCAGAGCTGGCTGCAATATCCCGCCGTGACGGCGATGGAAAAGCGGATGACGTCCGCCTTCGGGAATGCTGGTGCGTTTTACACCGTACAGCACGCGCTGCAGTTTTTCCCCGAGGACGCACAGACGCTGCGATGAGCGCAAAAAACCGACCCGAACAAGTGTTCGGGTCGGTTTTTTCTATGCACCGGGTCAGGGGTGCGGCTTATTGTCGCGGTAGGCGGCCATGATGTCGCGGAAGATCTCGCCGTTGGTCGGCGGCGTCCACGTGATGGCGTTGGCGCCGGCCTGAATGGTCTCGAGGATGCTCTCATCCGTCGGGCCGCCGGTCGCAATGATGGGCACGTCGGGATAACGCTCGCGGATGCTGCGCACGATGGCGGGCGTCTCCGCTGCGGCCGAGACGTTGAAGATATTCGCACCGGCCTGCAGGCGGGCGTCAAAGTCCGTGTCTGCGCGCGCGACCGTGACCACGACGGGGATGTCGATCGTCTCGGCGACGTGCTGCACGACGGCGTTGGCCGTCGGCGCGTTGAGCACGACACCGGTCGCGCCCTGCATCTCGGCGAACATGGCGAGGTTGACCACGCGCTGCCCCTTCGTGAGACCGCCGCCGACACCGGCAAACACCGGGATGTCCGCCGCGAGCAGCAGCGCCTGCGTGATGATCGGCTGCGGGGTGAACGGATAGACCGCGATGATCGCGTCGGCGTTCACGTTTTTGATGATCGACAGGTCGGTCGAGAACACGAGCGACTTGATGCGCTTGCCAAAGACGATGATGCCGCTGCACTGATAGATGACCTCCGGCACGCGCAGCGCGAACTTGCGCAGCGTACCGTCCTGCGCCTGCGGCATGGCCTTCTTCGGCGGGATTATTTTTTCTTCGTACATGATGATGCTCCCTCCAATATGCGTTTGAACGTTTCGACGCCGGTGAGCAGCACGCGCTCGTCGAAATCAAAATGGCTGCTGTGCAGCGGGGCGGTGCCGGACGGCTCCTGCACGCCGAGGAAGAAAAACACCCCCGGCCGCTCCTGCTGGTATTCGGCAAAGTCCTCCGCCGCCATGACGGGCTCGACCAGGACCGCATCGTCCATGGAGTCAAGCACGGCGTAAAACTGCTCCACCAGCTCACGCGGGTTGCGCACGCTCGGATAGCGCACCTTGCGCTCTATGTCGATCTGCGCGCCGGTGGCCGTCTCCAGTCCCTGCATGAGCGCGGCGATCTTATGGCTGAGCGTGCGGTAGAGGTCGTTGCTGAACACGCGCAGCGTGCCGCTGATCGTGACCTCTTCAGCGATGACGTTGTGCGACGTGCCGCCCTGGATCTTGCCGAGCGTGAGCAGCGCGTCCTGATGCGGGTCGACGTCGCGCGTGATGACCGTCTGCACCATCGTGATCAGCTCCGCCGCGACAACGATGGCGTCAATGCCCATCTGCGGCGTGGAGGCGTGCGCGCTCTTGCCGTGGACGGTGATCTCAAAATCGCTCGTCTGCGCCATGAGATAGTCCCAGCGGATGCCGATCTTGCCCTTCGGCACGGTCGGCCACAGGTGCAGACCGTAGACGCAGTCCACCCGCGGGTTTTCGAGCGCGCCCTCGTCGATCATGCGCCGCGCGCCGGCCCAGCCCTCTTCGCCGGGCTGGAACAGCAGCACCACGTTGCAGTGCAGCCGGGCGCGGTTTTCAGCGATCCAGCGCGCGAGCAGCAGCAGGATCGTCATGTGCCCGTCGTGGCCGCAGCCGTGCATGCAGCCGGGGCGCTGCGAGCGGTAGGGCACGTCGTTTGCCTCGTCGTTGTGAATGCCGTCCATGTCGGCACGCAGGGCGATGGTCTTTTGCGCGTCCTTGGCAAAAAAGACGGCCTTCACCCCGCAGACGGCCGGCGTCTCCAGCCGGTCGGGCGCGCACCGGCGCAGCTCGTTGAGCACATACGCCTGCGTGTCATGCAGCTGGAAGCCGATCTCGGGGATGCGGTGCAGATCCTGCCGGATGCGCACGGCGTCGTCATACATGGATGCGATCTCTTTACTCAGGTTCATAAGCTCTCCCTCCGCGCCGGAGCGCCCGGAACGGTTGATTCTTCTAAATTTTTCTACGCACAGTATACTCAAAATCGCCGCGTGCGTCAATGGGCATCCATTTTGGCGTGCGTAACGTTAAAAAAAGTTCACATCTTGTCGCTTGCATTTTTCGCGGGGATTTGCTAGAATTCCTATTAGAATACTTAAAATATTCAAATGATTCCGAAACAGAGGGCGATTTCATGTTTTCCGTCTCCGAAGCGAGCGTGGCCGTCATCACCGGCGGCAGCTCGGGCATCGGCCTCAACGCCGCACGCGCGCTGCGCGAGCGCGGTCTGAACGTGTATGAGCTCAGCCGCCGCGCCGAAAACGCGGAGCCGGGCGTGACGCATCTGCAGGCGGATGTGACGGACGAGACGCAGGTCAACGCCGCCGTGGCCGAGATCCTGCGCCGCGAGGGGCGCATCGACATCCTGATCAACAACGCGGGCTTCGGCATCTCCGGCGCGATCGAGTTCACGCCGCCGCAGGAGGCCCGGCGTCAGTTCGATGTGAACTTCTTCGGCATGGTGAACATGAACCGCGCGGTGCTGCCCGTCATGCGGCAGCAGGGCGGCGGCCGCATCGTGAACATGAGCTCCGTCGCGGCGCCCATCGCCATTCCGTTTCAGGCCTACTACTCGGCCTCCAAGGCCGCCGTGCGCACGTATTCGCTCGCACTCGCAAGCGAGGTGCGTCCCTTCGGCATCGAGGTGTGCGTCATCATGCCGGGCGACATCGCCACCGGCTTCACCGCCGCGCGGCGCAAAAGCTGCGGCGGCGACGACGTGTACAACGGCCGCATCGCCCGCTCCGTCGCTGTGATGGAGCACGACGAGCGGACCGGTATGAGCGCGCAGTTCGCGGGGCAGTTCGTTGCCCGGCGCGCCACGCAAAAGCATCCCAAGCTCATCTGCACCATGGGGCGAAAATACGCCCTGTTCGTGTTTCTCATGCGCATCCTGCCGACCAGGACCGCCACGCGCATCGTCGGCCGGATCTACGCATCCTGACAATTTGCTATTCTTCCCTGCGGCGCAAAACATCCCATTGCCATCCATCCAGGCATCTTATCTTCCTTCCATCCTTCTCCACCCCTGAGCGCCGCATTTCCCCCCTTAACCCGCAGCAGCGGGTCTGCCTCCGGTCCCATCTCAGCCGGGGGCAGAATTCTTTTTCCGGCAAAAAATATCCGCGAAAAGCCGCCTGTTTTCTGCACGAAAACAGGCGGCTGATGCTGTCAGAAGGGGGATGCCGTCTGCACGCCCTCCGGGGGATCGCTGCAGCAGATGCCGGCTCAGAACGACACGTTCATGAACAGCGCCACGCAGCACAGCACGAGCGCCAGCGGCACGTAGACATAGCGGCCGACACTGTACCAGACGGCGCCGCGGTGCCGGCGGCTGCCGGTGTTGACGGCATCGAGCAGGTCGTCCTTTTTCATGACGTAGAACCACGAGATCGCGCCGAGCGTCGCGCCGATGGGGATGATGTAGATCGACACGAAGTCCATCCACGGGCCCCACTTGGAGATCGGCTCCATGAGCAGGCCGAAGCCGAGGCACAGCACGCACAGGATGCCGAGTACGGCGACGCGGCTGAGCTTCGGGAACTTGTGCTGGAGCGATTCGGCGACGGCCTCGAACATATTCTGCAGCGAGCTGACGCCGGCGAAGATCATGGCGACGTACAAAATGACGGCGAACAGGCGGCCGAGCGGAATGTCCTGCAAAATGGTCGGCAGCGTCACGAACAGCAGGCTCGGGCCCGCGCCGACGTCCTGCCCGTAGGAGAAGCAGGCGGGGATGATGACCAGCGCGGCGACGACGGCGGCAATGGTGTCAAACAGCGCCGTGTGCTGCGCCACGTCCACAACGTCCTCGTCCTTGGACAGGTACGCACCGTAGACGATCATGCCGCTGCCGGTGACGGACAGGGAGAAAAACGCCTGACCCATCGCCCAGACCCAGATCATCGGGTCCTTGAGCGCCTCCCAGCGGGGCGTGAACATGAACTTATAGCCCTCGGCAGAGCCGGGCAGCAGCGCCACGCGCACGGCCAGCACCACGAAGATGATAAAAAACAGCGGCATCATGACCTTGTTGGTTTTTTCGATGCTGTGCGCGCCGAGAAACAGCGTCAGCAGTGTGCCGCCCACGACGATGATGTGATACGGGATGACGGAATAGGGCTGCGAGGAGAAGTCGCCAAACCACGCGGCGGCGTCGGCGGTCATGAGCGTGCCGGCGAGCGAGTCGACCAGCGCCTTGAGGATATACGTCACGATGACGGCGTAGCCGATGGCGATGCACAGCGAGCCGGCCAGCGGCAGCCAGCCGAGGATGCCGCCGACCTTGCCGGCGGTCTTGCCGCGGGTGCCCCACGCCTCCTTGTATGCGCCGAGCGTGCCCGTGCCCGCGCGGCGGCCGATGGCGAACTCCGTCGGCAGGCCGACCGTGCCGAAGATGACCACAAACAGCAGGTAGATCAGCAAAAATGCCCCGCCGCCGTTGCTGCCGAGCTTGTTCGGAAAGCCCCAGACGTTGGCCATGCCGACCGCCGAGCCGACGGAGGCCAGAATAAAGCCCCAGCGGCTGGCAAAGTTTTTCGTGTCTTTCTTTTTCATGTTTTCTCCCATCCAGACGCGAAAACATCTGTGCGGCGCGCGCCGCGCAGATGTCGGGTCTGTCCTCTCTTGATGGCCGTATGGGCACTTTGCCCATGCATAGCGGCTTCATTTTAAAGGATTACAGTGAAAAAGTCAAGCGCCCCGCCGGATCTTGTCAAGCCGCCGGCGCGCGGCAAAGCCCCCGCATCCGCAGCGCAGAAAACAGCTTGTCAAAAAACCTCGTAGAGTTTCGCCGCCGGAGCGGCGAAAGAAAGTCTAATCATTTTCTTCGGCGACATGTGCGGCGAAGAAAATACTTCTCGGCCTGCAAACGTGCGAGTTGTCCGCCTCCGGCGGACAGCGAGTGCGCTGCAGTCAGGCCGCAAACCCCTTTGTCAAAAAAGTAGTACTTTTTTGACAGTCTCAGAAAAGCCCCTCCGCTTTCGCGGAGGGGCTTTGCCGTCTTGATATGGTTTCAGGCGCGGCGCAGCGTGTGCATGACCTTTTTCATGAGGCCGGAGCCGAGCTTGTTGTCAAAATAATCGAGCCACGCGCGCACGGAGTCGATGGTCTCGGGCTCGCCGAGCCAGTGGCGCAGGATCACGTCGCGCTCGGTGCCGCGCAGGAGCTTGGCAACGGACACGGCGATGGCATAGGCATCGTCGAGCTTGCCGAGCAGCGGCACGGAATCCGGCACGAGATCCAGCGGCGAGAGCACATACAGCAGCGCCAGACCGAGATCGAGCTTGCGGCTCGACGGCACGTCGGGGTCGAGCATGAGCTTGCAGATGAGATAGGCAAAGTCCGGCACCGTCGTGAGCAGATCGGCGGCTTTGCTGCCGAGCTGTGCGGCCACGAAGCCGTTGGCCTGATAGCGGGCGCGCTTATAGAAACGGTCAAACGCGTTGTCATCCGGGTAGTAGATGTTCTCTTTGGTCATGATCCTGCCTCCTGACGGGAGATGATTTCTTCTTATTATAGCGAAAAACCGGCCGCGCTTCAACCGCTTTTGTGAAGTTTTTCGGAATGGATTGCCAAACGCGGCGAACCGGCGTATAATGCAGAGGCATTTTCAGAAAACGGAGGCACCGCTATGATCCGCTTTTTCAACGGCCGCACGCTCACGATGGCGCACGGCGTGACCGTCACGACCGACGAGGTCTGGACCGACGGGGACAAGATCGCCTATGTCGGCCCGACGTCGGAGACGCTGCCCGCGTTCGAGCGGGAGATCGATCTCGGCGGCGACCTGGTCATGCCCGGCTTCAAAAACGCGCACGCGCACGCCGGGATGAGCTTTGTGCGCTCGTATGCCGACGATGTGCCGCTGCAGCCGTGGCTGTTCGAGCAGATCTTCCCGCTGGAGGCCAAGCTCACGCCCGAGGCGGTGTACGCGTTCACGAAGCTGTCGATCCTAGAATACCTCACGAGCGGCATCACCGCCGGCTTTGACATGTACTATTTCCGCGAGGCCATCGCGCAGGCGGGCATCGACTGCGGCTTTCGCACGGTGCTGTGCGGGGGCGGCGGCAGCGCGCAGCAGCTCGAGGCGGAGTACCGGCGCTTCAACGCCCTGCATCCGCTGGTGTCGTATCAGCTCGGCCTGCACTCGGAGTATACCTCCAGCCTTGCCGAGATGACCGAGGCGGGCGAGCTTGCGCGCACGCTGCGCGCGCCGGTGTTCGCGCACAACGCCGAGACCGCGCGCGAAGTGGCCGAGTGCCGCGAGCGCTGGGGCAAGACGCCGACGGAGCTGTTCGAGAGCCTCGGCCACTTCGATTTCGGCGGCGGCGGCTTCCACTGCGTGCACATGACCGAGCACGATCTGGACATTTTCCGCGCGCGCGGGCTCTGGGTCATCACGAACCCCGGCTCGAACGCCAAGCTTGCCAGCGGCATCGCCCCGCTGCGGCAGATGCGGGAGCTTGGCATCCGCATGGCCATCGGCACGGACGGCCCGTCGAGCAACAACGCGCTCGACTTCTTCCGCGAGATGTATCTGGCCGCCGTGCTGCAGAAGCTGCGCTGCGGCGATGCGGCCGCCCTCCCGGCGGACGACGTGCTGCACATGGCGACGGTCGGCGGCGCGCAGGCCATGGGCCTGACAGACTGCGACGTGCTTGCCCCCGGCAAGCAGGCCGACCTCATCGTCATCGACCTGCAGCGGCCGAATATGCAGCCGGTGCACAACGCCGCGCGCAACCTCGTCTACAGCGGCTCGAAGGAGAACGTGCGCCTGACGATGATCGCCGGGCGGGTACTGTATGAAAACGGCGCGTTTTTCGTCGGCGAGCCGGTGCAGGACATTTACCGCGCCGTCGAGACGCACTTCGCCGCGATGCGCGCGGCGCTCTGATCGCTTTTCCTGCGGGCTGCGGGGCGGCGCAGGCCGCCTGAGGTGATATGCCCGAAACCATAAAAAGTCCCGAAAACGTGACGTTTTCGGGACTTTTTTGCGCCGGTGCGCTTATGCTTTCGTCTCCAGCACCTTGACGCCGTGCATGATGATCTCGCCGGCGAGCACGGCCATCTCCTCGGCCGTCTGCTTCATGCCGCCGTCGATCCATGTGAGCGCGAGCGACATGTTGCCCGACACGATGAACGAGCAGAAGTAGTCGAGCATCGCGGGGTCGTTCGGGTAGTAGTAGGCGAGAAAATCATACAGAAATTCGTCGCGCAGGATGTGGCAGATGCGGTCGGTGAAGGCAATGTCGCCGTTTTTGCCGAGCAGCACATGGCAGAGGTCGGCGTTCTGCTCGATGTACTGGTACAGCTCCATCAGATACGGATAGGTCTTGCCCTCGGAGTCCTTGGCATTGTGCCGGCGGCACACGACGACCAGCCCCTCGGCCAGCTCATCCTCGAGACTGGACAGCAGGTCGTACACATCCTTATAGTGAATATAGAAGGTGCCGCGGTTGATGTCTGCGATCGCTGCCAGCTCACGCACGGAGATATCCTTGACGCTCTTTTCCGCCATGAGTTTCATCAGTGCAAGCCGAAGCTGGCGTTTGGTCTTCCGCACTCTGCGGTCTACAACTTTTTCTTCCATTCGCCGATTCCTCCTATCGGTTGAATTTGTATGCTTTGCATACATGATACCACCAAAACGAACAATAATCAACAATTTGTTGCATTTTCATGGCGATTTTTTTCAACTTTTTTGGGAAACTTTTGCGTGATAGCAGGCCGCACGCCGCATATCCGCACCGTTGTTTTCAAAAATGCGGCTGCAGCGGCGGCTGCGCAAAACGCGGTGGAAAATCGGCGCGCGGTGTGCTATGATGAAGGCAAATGTGAAAAAGGAGCAACAGACCATGTTTGAAAACGGAACGTTCGCGGTGCTCGGCCCGGACGGAAAGCAGGTGCAGTGCGACGTGCTGTTCACCTACGACTGCGAGGACAACGGCCGCTCATACGTCGTGTTCACGACCGGCGAGGGCGCGCAGCAGCAGCTGTTCGCCAACCGCTTCGCCGCGCGCGAGGACGGGCAGCCCGCGCTCTTCCCGCTCGAAAACGAGCAGGAGTATGCCATCATCAGGCACTGCTTTGAAGAGCTCAAGGCAAAGCTCGCCGAGCAGGCCGCCGCACAGGAGGGTGAAGCCAAAGCATGACCGATCCTTTCCAGCCGCTGACGGTGCGGGACATTCCGCGCCTGACACGTTATTTTTCCGCGCGCGGCACGCGCCTGTGCAATGACTCGGCGGGCGCCGCCGTGCTCTGGCAGCCGTATTTTCAGGACGCGGCGCTCGAGCTGGACGGCACGCTCGTGCTGCGCGAGCAGTTTCCCGGTCTCGGCACGGTGTTTTCCACACCGATCGGCGAGAATGTGGGAAACGCATACGATTTTCTCGCAAAATATTGCCGCGAAGTGGGGCAGCCGCTGCAATTTTTCCCCGCTACGGACACCGATGTGGAAAACCTGCGTGCGCGCTTCGGCGTCGTGGAGGTCACGCCGGTGCGCGCGTGGTTCGACTATCTCTACGACGCGCAGGACATGGTGAGCTTCCGCGGCCGCCGCTTCAACGGGCAGCGCAACCACATCCACCGCTTCCAGCGCCTGTACCCGGACTGGTCGTTCGAGCGCGTCACGGCGCAGAACCTGCCGGAGGTGTGCGCGTTTTTCGACGACTTCACCCGCCGCTATCATAAGGACAGCGCCAGCGCGCAGGCGGAGGAGGGGTGCGTGCGGGCATTTCTGCGCGACTTTGCCGCCTATGCCCCGCTCGCGGGGCTGCTGCGCGTCAACGGGCGCGTGGTCGGCTTTTCCGCCGGGGAGATCGTGGGCGACACGCTCATCATCCACATCGAGAAGGCGGACATCGCCTATGAGGGCGTCTATCAGGCGCTCGTGAACGAATACGCCAAGTGCTTCGTCACGCCCGGCGTGCGCTACATCAACCGCGAGGAGGATGCGGGCGACGAGGGGCTGCGGCGCTCCAAGGAGTCGTACCACCCGGTGCGTCTGCTCGAAAAATATCTGGTTCAGATCCCGGCACAGCCGGAGAAAGGGGACAAAAGTATGCAGGAAGTCTATGAATTTCTCAAAAAGTGCGGCACGTATTACCTCGCCACCGTCGACGGGGACCAGCCGCGCGTGCGCCCGTTCGGCACGGTGAACCTGTTTGAGGGCAACCTCTACATCCAGACCGGCAAAGTCAAGGCCGTCTCCCGCGAGATGACGGCAAACCCCAAGGTGGAGCTGTGTGCCTTCGACGGCGAGACGTGGCTGCGCGTGAGCGCGAAGGCCGTCGAGGACGACCGCGTGCAGGCGCGGCAGGATCTGCTCGACCACTATCCCGAGCTGCAGAGCCTCTACACCGCCGACGACGGCAACACGCAGGTGTTCGCGCTCACGGAGGCGACCGCGACGTTCAGCAGCTTCCAGGCCGCGCCGCGCGTGGTGCGCTGGTAAAAAGCGAAAAAAGAAACCGCCCGTGATCCGCAGACGGATCGCAGGCGGTTTTCTGTTTGCAGAAAGGCAGGGTCGACTCAATGACCCAGGCTCTGGACAAAGTTGACCGGCCACTGGCAGAAGTCCTTGACCAGATCGAGCTTGTCGCGGATGGCGAACTCGGTGTTCTCGTCGCAGAGCGCGTCGATCTTGTTCTTGATGGCCTTGACGTTCACCTCAAGCAGGCTGCTGGCGCTCGACAGGATCTTGCCGCCGTCGATCTCCTTGACGGAATTCCAGAGTCCGGAAGCGTACTCCTTGAGGCCGATGCTCTTAATGGTACGAATGCACATATACCTTTTCCTCCCTTAAAATACTGGTGTTCCCGACCATGCAACCCGCGGCCGAAAACCAAGATTGCTCTTATCAACAGTGTTTTCATTCTAGCACAAAGCCGTAAGATTGTCAAAGAGGAATACAGAAAAATGTGCATTTCCCCATATTTTGTGGTCAATATGCACAAGATGGGCAAGAATTAGCGGGAAATCTGCCCAAGCGCGGTGCGCTGCGCGTGCGCGCGGGCTTACGCCTCGGCGACGACCTCACACTCGACGAGCACATCCTTGGGCAGACGCGCGACCTCGACGCAGCTTCTGGCCGGGAAGGGCTCGGTGAAATAGCCGGCGTAGATGGCGTTGACGGTGGCGAAATCGTCCATGTTCTTGATGAACACCGTCGTCTTGACGGCCTTGGACATGTCGCTGCCGGCCGCCTGCAGCACGGCGGTCAGGTTGCGGAAGACCTGATGCGCCTGCGCCTCGATGCCGTCGGCGATGGCGCCGGTGGCGGGGTCGATGCCGATTTGGCCGGACGTGAACACGAACCCGCCGGAGACCTGCGCCTGCGCGTAGGGGCCGAGGGCTGCGGGAGCGTTTTTGGTAGCAACTGTTTTCATGATGATGACCTCCTGTCAGTCGATTTTTACGTGATAACCGGATTGGATGAGCTGGCCGCGCACGCGGTCGCCGTGCGCCTTGTCGCCGACCTCGCACGAGACGTGCACGTCGATCTCATTGGGGTTGAGCCCGGCGGTGAGCCGGTCATGCTCCACGGAGAGGATGTTTGCGCCGAGGGCGGCAATGTCGTTGAGCAGCTTGCCGAGGCTGCCGGGGCGGTCGAGCAGCGTGACCGTGAAGCGCAGACGGCGGCTGCGCGCCACCAGACCCTGCTCGATGATGCACTGGATGAAGCTCACGTCGATGTTGCCGCCGGAGAGCAGGCACACGACGTTTTTGCCCTTGACGTCGACCTTGCCCTTGAGCACGGCGGCCACGGGCGTAGCGCCGGCGGGCTCGACGATCTGCTTGCAGCGCTCCATGAGCAGCAGAACGGCCTCGGAGATGTCGCGGTCGCTGACGGTGACGACGTCGTCGGCATATCGCTCGATGAGCGGCACGGTGAGATCGCCGGGCACTTTGACGGCGATGCCGTCGGCGATGGTGGCGGCGGAGTCGGTCTGCACATAGCCGTGCGTGCGGAACGACTGCGCGATCGCGTCCGCGCCCTCGGCCTGCACGCCGATGACCTGCACGCGGGGATTGATCTGCTTGATGCACGCGGCCACACCGGCGAGCAGTCCGCCGCCGCCGGCCGGCACGATGACGACATCCGCCGTGGGCAGGTCGCCGAGGATCTCCAGACCGAGCGTGCCCTGACCGGCGATGACCTCGGGATCATTGTACGGGTGCAGGAACGTGGCGTGCTCCTGCTCGCAGATCTCACACGCCCTGGCATAGGCATCGTCATAGCAGTCGCCCGCGAGCACGACGGTCGCGCCGTAGCCCTCGGTGGCCTTCGCCTTGGCGATGGGCGCGGTCTTGGGCATGACGATCGTGGCCGGGATGCCGAAGCGGTGCGCGGCGTAGGCCACGCCCTGCGCGTGGTTTCCGGCGGACGAGGCGACGACCGCGCCGGTCTCGCCGCGCTCGACAAGGGCGGCGATCTTGTTGCTCGCGCCGCGGATCTTGAACGAACCGGTCTTCTGGCTGTTTTCGTACTTGAGATAGATATTGCCGCCCGTCATGGCCGAGAACGTGGCCGACAGGTCGAGCTCCGTGTGGTGCAGCACGCCCTTGAGCCGCTGCTGCGCGCGTTCGAAGTCCTGCAAAGTGATGTCCACAGTATACACCCCCGTGAAAAATTCCGTTTGGGTTTTTCTGACCTTACTATACTGCGTCAAAACCGGAAAAACAAGCGCTGCGGCGCAAAATGTCCGCGCGGCGGAAACTTTTTTGCGGCTTTGTTTTTGCCGGAAAAACATTCGCGCGTGACCTGCGCACGGCGCGCAGCGGACGCGCGCGCGAGCGGCATTTACACAGACCGGACAAGCGCTTTGCATACCTTACATATATCTTAAAATGTGAGGGTTTTTCTTGCGGACGCTTTTTCCGCGGCGTATAATGAGCCGAAACCGGGCGATACCCGCCCACGGGAGGGACTACCATGCTTGACATTCAGCATCTGACCAAGACCTACGGCGAGAAAAAAGCCGTCGACGATCTGAGCCTGCGCATTGCGCCGGGTGAGATCTACGGCTTCATCGGGCACAACGGCGCCGGCAAGACGACGACGCTCAAGGCCGCCGTCGGCATCCTGCAGTTTGACGCGGGCGACATTTTCATCGGCGGCAGGTCCATCCGCACAGACCCCCTCGGCTGCAAGCGGCAGCTGGCCTACATCCCCGATAACCCCGACCTGTACGATTTCATGAGCGGCATCCAGTACCTGAACTTCATCGCCGACATTTTCGGCATCCCGGCGGCGGAGCGCTGGGCGCGCATCGAGCCGCTGGCCGATGCGTTCGAGCTCACAGCCGATCTCGGTCAGCCCGTCAGCGCGTATTCGCACGGCATGAAGCAGAAGCTCGCCATCATCGCCGCGTGGATCCACGACCCGAAGCTCATCCTCATGGACGAGCCCTTCGTCGGGCTCGACCCGAAAGCGGCGCACCTGCTCAAGGGCATGATGCGCGCGGTGTGTGACGGAGGCGGCGCGATCTTCTTCTCGACGCACGTGCTCGAGGTGGCCGAAAAGCTCTGCGACAAGGTGGCCATCATTCGCGGCGGGCGGCTCATCCGCTCCGGCACGATGGAGGAGGTCAAGGGCGACGACAGCCTCGAGGACGTGTTTCTCGAGCTGGAGGATGCGTCATGCTGAAAACGCTTCTGAAAAAACAGATGGCGGAGATCTTCCGCAACTATTTCTACGACCCGAAAAAGAACAAAATGCGCTCCAGGGGCGCGACGATCGCCTACATCGCGCTGTATGTGCTGCTGATGGCGGGTGTGCTCGGCGGGATGTTCGCGCTGCTGGCCGTCGGCATCTGCGCGCCGATGGCGGCGGCGGGCGTGGGCTGGCTGTACTATCTCGTCATGGGGCTGATCGCGGTGCTGCTCGGCGCGTTCGGCAGCGTGTTCAGCACGTATTCGAGCCTGTACCTGTCCAAGGACAACGACCTGCTGCTGTCGATGCCGATCCCGGTGCGGTATGTGATGGCCTCGCGCCTGCTGGGCGTGTATCTGCTGGGGCTGATGTACAGCGGCGTCGCCACCGTGCCGGCGGTGATCGTGTACTGGATCGTGGCGCCGGTCACGGCGGGGACGGTCGTCGGCGGGGTGCTGATGGTGCTGCTCGTGTCGGTGATCGTGATGGTGCTCTCGTGTCTGCTCGGCTGGGTGGTCGCGCGCATCAGCCTGAAGCTGAAGAACAAAAGCTTCATCACCGTCATCTTGTCGCTAGCGTTTCTGGCGGCGTACTATTTCGTGTATTACAAGGCGCAGGGGCTCATCACGCTGCTGGTGGAAAACGCCGCCGTGTACGGTGCGAAGATCCGCGGCTCTGCCTACCTGCTGTACCTGTTCGGCAGCGTGGGCGCGGGCGACTGGCTGGCGATGCTCATCGTGACGCTCTCGCAGGCGGCGCTGCTGGCGCTGACGCTGTGGGTCATCGCGCGCAGCTTCCTGAAGATCGCCACGGCGACGGGCAGCGTGAAGAAGGTGCGCTTCGAGCACAGGGCCGTGCGTGCGCAGAGCGTGCAGCGCGCGCTGCGACAGAAGGAGCTGCGCCGCTTCGCCGCGAGCCCGAACTATATGCTCAACTGCGGCCTCGGCATCGTGATGCTGCCGGTGGCGGGCATCGCGCTGCTGATCAAGGGGCGCGCGCTCGCGCAGCTGCTCGACGAGGTATTCGGCGCGGGGGCGGACATCGTGCCGGTGCTGCTGAGCGCGGCGCTGTGCCTGCTCGCGTCGATGAACGACATGGCTGCGCCGTCGGTGTCGCTCGAGGGCAGGCAGCTGTGGCTGGCGCAGTCGCTGCCGGTCACGCCGTGGCAGGTGCTGCGCGCAAAGCTGGAAATGCAGCTGCTGCTGACCGGCGTGCCGGTGCTGTTTTGCGCGCTGTGCGCGGTGATCGTGCTGCCGGGCGGTGCGGCGGAGATGGCGCTGGCCGCCATCGCGGCGCTGCTGTACACGCTGCTGAGCGCGCTGGCGGCGCTCGCGCTCGGGCTCAGGCTGCCGAACCTGACGTGGACCAACGAGATCACGCCCATCAAGCAGGGCGGCAGCGTGATGCTCGCGCTCTTTGCCAACTGGTTTTATGCCATTGCGCTCGGCGGGCTGTACTTCCTGTGCGGCAGATATTTGAGCGCGGCGGCGTATCTAGCCATTTTCGCCGCCGTCACGGCGGTGGTCTGCGCGCTGCTGCTGCGCTGGGTGAAAACGCGCGGCACGCGCATCTTCGCTGCGCTGTGAGTGAAAAACAGGAAACCGCCTCTGTCCGGTTGGACAGAGGCGGTTTTTTGCTGTGTGTTTCGGTTACAGCACGAGCGAGGGCGCAGCGTACACGCGCGCCTTGAGCTCGCTGTTGAGCATGTACAGACCCTTGGCGTCCGAGCCGAAGAGCTCCATCTTCGTGATGAGGTCGGAGGCGTTTTTCTCCTCCTCGCCCTGCTCCTTGACGAACCAGTCGAGCAGCTGCATGGTGCGGAAATCACGGTCGTCATACGCCGCGGCATAGATGCCGTTGATGAGCGAGGTGACGTACTGCTCGTGCTCGAGCGCCTTCTTCAGCGGGGTCATGTGGTCGCCGCGCGTCCAGTCGGGCGCGTCGATCGCGCCGAAGCTGACGGCGACACCGTTATTGAGCAGGTACTGGAAAAACAGCAGCGCATGGTCGCGCTCCTCCTGCGCCTGCACGCGGTACCAGTTTTCAAAGCCGTCGAGACCGGCGGCTGCGTAGTAGTTTGCAAAGTCGAGATAGAGATAGGCGGAGTAAAACTCCTTATTGATCTGCTCGTTGATGAGCTGGGCAACGGCTGCGTTCATGGGGAAAACCTCCTGATTAAAAATAAGAATGATTCCTGATTTCTATCATACGGATTTTTTCCGCTTTGTCAAGCCCCGGGGAAAAATTTTGTGGCGCGGCGGCGCATTTCCTGTTAAGATGGCGGCAGAGCAAACAAGAAAACGGAGGAACTCCCATGGATTACAACGAAGTTTTGCAGCGCGCGCGCGAGCGCATCGGCCCGAAATGCAAGGTCTGCCCGGAGTGCAACGGTCTCGGCTGCGGCAACACGATGCCGGGTCCCGGCTCGAAGGCGCCCGGCAACGGCGCGAACGACAACTGGCGCGCGTGGCGGCGCTGGAGCCTGAACATGGACACGATCGCGCCGAACACGCCCGTGGACACGTCGCTCGCGCTCTTCGGGCGCACGTTTTCCCTGCCCGTGATCGCGGCGCCCATCGGCTCGCTGCGCGCGCAGTTCAACCCCGGCGACGACATCCGCGACTACAACGCCTGCGCCGCGGCGGCCGCCGCGCAGACCGGCATCGCCGCGAGCTTCGGCGACGGGCTGGATGCGCGCGTGTTCCCGCACGGGTGCGCGCTGTCAAAGCAGTACGGCGGCATCGTGCTGCCGGTCATCAACCCGCTGTCGATGGACACGATCCGCGCGAATCTCGACCTCGCCAATGCAGCCGACCCCTTCGCCGTGAGCGTGGTCATCGACTCGGCCGGGCTGCCGCATCTCAAGGCCGCGAGCCCGGACGCCGGCAGCAAGACAGTGGCGGAGCTGCGCGAACTGTGCGACTATGCGCAGATGCCCATGATCCTCAAGGGCATCATGACGGTGCGCGGCGCGCAGAAGGCCGTGGAGACCGGCGCGGCGGCGATCGTGGTGTCGAACCACGGCGGGCGCGTGCTGCCCGGCGCGGCGGCGACGGCGGACGTGCTGCCCGAGATCGCGGACGCGGTTGGGGATCGCGTGAAGATCCTCGTCGACGGCGGCATCCGCTCGGGCACGGACATTTTCCGCGCGCTCGCGCTCGGCGCGGACGCGGTCATGATCTGCCGGCCGTTTCTCATCAGCTATTACGGCGGCGGCACGGAGGGCATCGTGGCCTACGTGGAAAAGCTGCGCGCGGAGCTGACGGACGCGATGTATATGTGCGGCGCGCGCAGTCTCGGCGAGATCACGCGCGACATGGTGCGTGCCGCGCGCTGACCGGCGCAGCCGTTTCAAAGACTTCAGAATATAAAGGGCCGTGCCCTGTTTTCTACACGAAAACAGGGCACGGCCTTTTTCTGCGCCGGAGGGCGCGGCTTATTGATCGAACCAGTCAAAGATGTCCAGCCGGCGCCAGAAGCTCTCCTTCGGGGTGAGCACGGCCGCATAGTCGATGGTGCGGAACTTCGGCTGCCACTGCACGTCGGCCTCGCCGACCCAGCCGGTGACCAGGCTGCCGAGCTGCTGTTGCGCGACGAGCTGGCGCAGCGTCTGGCTCGTGCCGTTGCTGCTCATGACCAGATCATCGCCCTGCGTCGGCATGCGCAGGATGATGTGATAGCCGAACTTGCTCTCGACCACGCCGGAGACCTCATACGGCTCGAGCTCCTTGCAGGCGTCCTCAAACTCCGTGACCATGCTGCCGGAGGTGAAGCAGTAGCCGTGCGGGTAGCTGTTTTCGCCGGTGTCCTCGTTGTACTCGGCCATGAGCTCATCAAAGAGCTCTGCGCGCTGCTGCGGATCGGTGACGGCCTTGAGCTGCGCGGCGATCTTGTCGGCTTTTTGCTTTTTGGCGGCCTTCTCATCGTCCGCGATGGCTTTGCCGCTGTCGTCGATCGTCTTGAGCAGGATGTGCTTTGCCGTCGTGTAGCTGTTGGCCTCGGCATATTCCTGCACGTCCTCATCGGTGATGGACGCACCGTCCGCGCCGAAGAGCTTTTCCGCCAGCGCGTTATAGAGATACTGCACCTTCGTGAAGTACTTGAACAGGTCCAGATCCATGTAGTACGACCGGAGCTTTTCGTTGAGCTCGGTCTCCGTGCCGCCGTCGCCCACGACGTTCCGGATGGTCTGGTCGACGGTATCCTGCACGAACTGCTCGCCCGCGGCATCAAACGTCACGTCGTTCTCGGCGGCCTTGACCTCGATGAGGTGGTTCCAGGCGATGTTGTTGACGATGCTCTCGGTCATGAGGTCTGTGTAGGTGCTCTGGCTGCTCTCGTCATAGACGGCGCTCCAGTCCGAGACCTTCATGCCGTAGCGCTCCATGTTCGCCAGAATGGCGCACAGGAAGTAGGCATACTCGTTCCAGTACACGGGGCTGCCGTTGACGGTCATGACCTTCTTATTGCTGCTGTAGGCGTTGACGGCGGCGGCATACTTATCGGTCGCGGCATTGCCGCTCTCCTCGGTGTAGCTGCGCACGCGGGTCGAGGTGCAGCCGCTCAGACAGCAGACGGCCATCACGAGCGAGAGCAGCAGGGCGACGGTTCTTCTTTTCATCAGCAAACGCTTCCTTTCGTATCTTGCGCACGGGTCATGCGCGCTCTTCCCGGGCGTCTGCCCATGCGGAGACAAACGCTCTTGCCTGTTCGATGACGTGGTCGCGGGACTTGAGGCGCAGAATAACGCCCGGCTTTGCCCCCGCATCCACCTTCAGACGGCCCTTGAATTCCGGCCGGGCATACAGCAGCGATACCTTCTGCATATCAAACTGCGCCAGCAGGAATTTCAGACAGCCGTTTTTCTGTGAGATGTCGGTCACGCCGACCTTGCCCGCGTCGCTGCGCAGCAGCGCCACCTGCACAAGGGTGTACACGCTCGGCGGCGGGTCGCCGAAGCGGTCGATGACCTCGTCCATGAGGTCGTCCGCCTCGGCCTCGGAGCGCACGAGCGCGATGCGGCGGTAGAGATCCATGCGCTGCTCCTGACTGGGCACATAGCTCTCGGGGATGTTGGCCGAGACCGCGAGGTCGGCGGCGCATTCGGCGCGCTGCTCGGGCTTTTCGCCGCGCTCCTCGAGCACGGCCTCCTCGAGCAGCTTGAGGTACATGTCATAGCCGACGTCGATCATATGCCCCGACTGCTCCGCGCCCAGAAGGCTGCCCGCGCCGCGGATCTCCAGATCGCGCATGGCGATGCGGAAGCCGGAGTTGAACTCCGCAAACTCGCGGATGGCGCTCAGGCGCTTTTCGGCGATCTCGCTCAACTCGCGCCCGCGCCGGAAGGTCAGGTACGCGCTCGCGCGCCGGTTCGAGCGGCCGACACGGCCGCGCAGCTGGTGCAGCTGGGCAAGTCCCATGCGGTCGGCGTCCTCGATGATGAGGGTGTTGACGTTCGGCATATCGATGCCGGTCTCGATGATGGTCGTGCAGACGAGGATCTGCGTCTCGCCCGCGACCATGCGCTCCATGACCGTCGAGAGCTGCTCCTCGTTCATCTGACCGTGCGCCACGTCGACGACCGCGCCGTCGAGCATTTTCGAGATGCGCAGGGCGGTGCGCTCGATGTTTTCGATGCGGTTGTGCAGGTAAAAGACCTGCCCGCCGCGCTGCAGCTCGCGGCGCATGGCGTCGCACAGCACGTTCCAGTCGTGCTCCATGACGAAGGTCTGCACGGGGATGCGGTCCTGCGGCGGCTCTTCGATGGTGGACATGTCGCGGATGCCGGACAGGGCCATATTCAGTGTGCGCGGGATGGGCGTGGCCGAGAGCGTGAGCACGTCGACGGCGCGGCTCATCTCCTTGATGTGCTCCTTGTGCGCCACGCCGAAGCGCTGCTCCTCATCGACGATGAGCAGGCCGAGATTCTTGAACTCGATGTTCTTCTGCAGCAGCTTGTGCGTGCCGATCACGAGGTCGCACTTGCCCGTGCGCATATCGGCGAGCGTCTGGCGCACCTGCGATTGCGTGCAGAAGCGCGAGAGCATCCGGATCTCGACCGGGAAGCCGTAAAAGCGCTGCACGGCGGTCTGATAGTGCTGCTGGGCGAGCACCGTCGTCGGCACGAGGATGGCCGCCTGCCGCCCGTCGAGCACGCACTTCATCACGGCGCGCAGGGCGACCTCGGTCTTGCCGTAGCCCACGTCGCCGCACAGGAGGCGATCCATCGGCACGGGCTTTTCCATGTCGGTCTTGATCTCCTGGATGCAGCGCAGCTGATCGTCCGTCTCCGGATAGCCGAAGTGCTCCTCAAACTCCGTCTGCCAGAGGCTGTCGGGCGCGAAGGCGTGTCCCTTCGTGCGGCTGCGCGCGGCGTAGAGCGCGGTGAGCTCCTTGGCCATGCTTTTGGCGGCGGCCTTGGCGCGCGATTTCGTGCGCGCCCATTCCGTGCCGCCCATTTTCGACAGCTTCACCGGGCGATCCTCGCCCGCGCCGATGTACTTGCTGACCATGTCGAGCTGCGTCGCCGGGACATAGAGCGTGTCCGCGCCGGCGTAGCTGATCTTGATGTAGTCCTTCACCGCGCCGTCGACCGGCATCTGCACGATGCCCGCGAAGCGGCCGATGCCGTGGTACTCGTGCACGACGAGGTCACCCACGGAGAGGTCGGTGTAGGAGTTGATCTTCTCGCGGTTGGATTGCTTTTTGTGCTTTGCGCGCCGCAGACCGGACGCCGCGATCTGCGTGTCCGTGAGGATGGCGAGCCTGGCATACGGAAACTCGATGCCGGCCGAGAGGCTGCCCGCCGTGACAAGGCACTGCCCCGGCTCCGGCAGCGCGTCCGGGTGCTCGGCCGCCGTGGCACGGATGCCGTGCCCGTCGAGAAATTCGCACAAGATGCGCGCCCGGCGCAGATCGCCCGCCAGCACCACCACACGGTAGCCGAGGTTCAGATAGTGCGTGATGTCGTCGGCCGCCGTCTGGCTGCTGCCGCCGTAGGACGGGAGCTGCTTTGCCGTCAGGCTCACCATGGCGCGGGGCTCGATGGGGCTGCGGCCGAGCTGCAGACCGTCGGCCAGCACGACCGCCCACTCCTGTATGCGGCGCATCATGTCGGCAAACGGCTCATAAAACGTCTCGGCGTGCGCGGCCATCGTGCCGCTGCGCACGAGCAGGGACACATCCTCGCGCAGCTGCGCGGTGTATTCCTTCGCGCGCTCGGCGCAGCGGGCGGGCTGGTCGATGAGCACGGCTGCCTCCGGCGTGAGATAGTCCAGCGCCGTTGCAAACGTGTCGTACACGAAGCCCATGTAGCGGTCCGCCGCCGGGAGCACGCAGTCATTGCAGAGCTTTTCCCCGTCGGCACGCAGCGCGGCGGCAAGCTTCTGCGCCGTGTCGTTGTCCTTTTTCGCGGCGGTGCGCTGTGCGATCTTCTGCAGCTGCTCGCCCAGAGCGGCGCTTCCGCCCGGATACAGGGGCGGCAGCGTCTCGGCGGCGGGCAGGATGCGGCAGGCGTCGAGCGGCTGGGTGCGGCGCTGGCTCTCGGGATCGAAAAAGCCCATGGAGTCCACATCGTCACCCCAGAACTCCACACGCACCGGCTGCGGATACGCGGGCGAGAAAAAGTCGAGAATGCCGCCGCGGCGCGAAAACTGACCCGGTCCCTCGACCTGCGCCGTGCGCAGATAGCCGCAGCGCAGCAGCGCATCCTCGGCGTCCTCGGGCGGGAGCGACGTGCCGTCGCGGATCTCAAAGGCCGCCTGCAGCAGTTTTTCCTTCGGCATGGCGCGCTGCAGCAGACCCGAGACCGTACACACCACGGCCGGCGCCGTGCCCGCTGCGAGCGCGTAGAGCGCGCTCAGGCGCTTCTGCTCGGTCTGGCGCGAGACGCTCTCGACCGTATAAAACGTATAGTCACGCGCCGTCAGCAGCGGCACGTCCTGCCCGAGCAGGGCGGCAAGATCCTTCTGAAACAGCTCGGCCGCCGCCTCATCCGGGCACACGGCCAGCACCGGCGCATCGAGCTGCGCATGCATCGACGCCGCAAGCAGCGCGCGGCCGCTCGCCGGCAGCCCCGAAATGCGCGCAGGAAGCCGCCCGCTCTCCAGCAAGGACGGGAGGGCGGCCGCTTCCGTATCGCCGAACAGCTGTCCGGCCTGTGCGACTAAGAACAAAACAGCACCTGCTTTATGGAAAAATGAAAAAATCAGCGTTTTTTTATCATACCACAACCTGCACAGGAAAACAATTCCCCGTCTGCGGCAGATTCTACACCTATTTATATAATAATTTCTGACATTATTGTTGAAATAATCGTGAATTTTTGTTATACTGGTAGTGTAGCCGACAGCGTGTGTGCGCAGCGCGGCTGCGCGACATTTTTTGAAGGAGCCGACCCTATGGCCACCATGAATTCGCTCACCGATATCTGGTCCGTCGTGATGGACAGCCTCTCGCAGGAGCTGACCCAGACGGCGATCAATACCTGGTTTTCCGATTGCACCCCGATCGAGATCAATAATAATACGCTCATCGTGCACACCACGTCGGATTTTAAGCGCAGCATCATTCAGGCGCGCTTTGAAAAGACGATCTGCGCCAAGCTCTACGACCTGTTCTCCTGCCCGTTCGAGCTGGTCGTGCTCGCCGGGGACGACGAGCTGCTCGAATACCGCGAGAAGCGCCCCTCCGCCGAGGAGATGCCGGAGATGGACGGGTACACGTTCGACCGCTTCATCGTCGGGCCGAGCAACAAGTTCGCGCACGCGGCGGCCATCGCCGTGTCGCAGAACCCCGGCAAGGTGTATAACCCGCTGATCATCTACGGCAACTCCGGCCTCGGCAAGACGCACCTGCTGCTCGCCATCGGGCAGACCATCCGCCACAACAACCCCGGCGCGAAGATCGCCTACGTCAAGGGCGAGGAGTTCGTCAACCAGATGGTCAAATCCATCGGCACGGGCACGGCGGAGAACTTCCGCCAGAAATACCGCAATGCCGACCTGCTGCTCATGGACGATATCCAGTTCATCGCCGGCAAGGACAGCACGCAGGAGGAGTTTTTCCACACCTTCAACTGCCTGTACGAGGCCGGAAAGCAGATCGTCGTGACCTCCGACCGGCCGCCGAAGGAGATGAAGCGCCTCAACGACCGCCTGTGCTCCCGGCTCGAGGGCGGCCTGCTCGCGGACGTGCAGCCGCCGGATCTCGAGACGCGCACGGCCATCATCCGCACGAAGGCCGCGCAGTTCGGCATGGTGCTCTCCGAGGAGGTCGTGCAGTACATCGCCGAGAACATCACCTCCAACGTCCGTCAGCTCGAGGGCGTCGTCAAGCGCCTGACCGCCTACCGCGACATTCTTGACGACACGATCACGGTCGACTCCGTCAAGCGCGCCATCAAGGACGTCATCCGCACCGGCACGTACATCCCCACGCCGGACGTCATTATTGAAGAATCCGCGCGCTCGTTCCAGCTCAGCGGAGCGGATCTGCGCGGGCAGAGCCGCAACAAAAAGACCGCCATGGCCCGCCAGATCGCCATGTATCTCATGCGCAATCTCACGAATCTCCCCCTCAAGGAGATCGGCGAGGAGTTCGGCGGCCGCAACCATGCGACCGTGCTCAGCTCCATCCGCAAGGTCGAGGAGCTGCTCAAGTCCGACCCCGATATCTCCGCCACCGTGCGCGACATCACGAGCAACATCAACTCGAAAAACTGACGCCGTTTTCCACACATCGCTGTTATCCTAACGTGGAGAACGTGTGGAAAGCTGTGGACGTTAATTTTGCCTGATTCTGGTAGTTTAAAAGTTACCAACCTTTCCACAATTTTTTCAACACCGGTTTTTCAGACGCCGCAACGGCTCAGACCGGTTTTCCACCAAACGAACAGCTCTACTACTACTACTACTAAAAATATGCTTTCTATCTTTCGAATAGACGAAACGTTTCTGATTAAGGAGGCCGCTCATGAAATTTTCCTGTGACAAGTACGTTCTGCAGCAGGCTGCAGCATCCGCAGCCCGCGCCGCCGCACCCAAGAGCCCGATCGCCGCGCTCGAGGGCCTGCTGCTCGAGGCAGGTGCGGATCTGCGCATCACCGGCTATGACCTGAAAAAGGCCATCTACACCAATATGGAAGCAGACATCCCCGAACCGGGCAGCGTGCTCGTCGGCGCACGCCTGTTTTGCGAGATGCTGCGCCGCATGCCCGACGGCATCGTCACCGTCGAGGCCGAAAACGGCACGGTCACCGTCAGGTGCGGCCGCTCGGCCTTCAACCTCGTCGGCATGAGCGCAGAGGATTATCCCGACCTGCCGAGCGTGGAGGCCGAAAACGGCGTGTCCCTGCCGCAGGATCTGCTCAAGAAGATGATCAACGAGTGCTCCTTCGCCGTGAGCACGAACGAGAGCCGCCCGGTCTACATGGGCACGCTCTTTGAGATCGCGCACAACGAGCTGACCATGGTCTCCGTCGACGGTTACCGTCTGGCGCTGCGCCGCGAGCCCGTTGAGGGCTATGGCGACGACTGCAGCTTCATCGTGCCGGGCACGGCGCTGAGCGATCTGGAGCGTCTGTGCGGCGACAGCGACGAGCGCGTCAAGATGTCCGTCGGCAGCAAGCACATCTCGTTCACCGTCGGCAGCACCGTCATCCTCTCGCGCCGGCTCGAGGGCGACTTCCTCAATTATAAGAAGGCGATCCCGGAGTCGTTCCGCATCACGGTCAAGACCGCGCGCACGGACCTGCTCGACGTGGTCGAGCGCGTGTCGCTCATCGTCGACAGCAAAAACAATGCCCCCCTGCGCCTGACCTTCCGCAAGGACGCCATCGACTTCGTGTGCACGACGCCGCTCGGCAAGGCGGCTGATTCCTGCCCGTGCGAGGGCGACGGCGGCGATCTCGAGATTGGCTTCAACGACCACTACCTGTCCGACGCGCTCAAGGCGGCGCCGGCGGACGAGCTCAACGTCTGCCTCAACACCGGCTCGAGCCCGTGCATCTTCGTGCCGGCGGACGGCAGCGACAACTTTGTGTATATGGTGCTGCCGGTGCGTCTGCGCGCCGGACAGTGACCGGAGTGAGAACTATGGAAACGATCACGATCGAAACGGAATTCATCAAGCTCGACGCGCTGCTGAAGTTTGCCGCCCTCACGGGGACCGGCGGCGAGGCAAAGCAGGTCATCACCGACGGCATGGTTGCCGTCAACGGCGAGACGTGCACGATGCGCGGCAAGAAGATCCGCCCGGGCGACATCGTGACCTTCGCCGGGCACACGCTGCAGGTACAGAGCGCGCAATGATCGTGCGCAGGATCGCGCTCAACGGCTGGCGCAACTATGAATTCGCCGCGGCGGAGTTTTCGCCCGGCACGAACGTCATCACCGGTGAAAACGCGCAGGGCAAGACGAATCTGCTCGAGGCGGTGTACCTGCTCACGGGCGGCAAGAGCTTTCGCACCCGCTTTGACAAAGAGCTCATCGGCTTCGGCTACACGAGCGCGGAGGTGCTCGCGGACGTGTATGCCTTCGGACGGGAGCAGACCGTGCGCGTCGTGCTCCGGCAGGGGCAGCGCAAGCAGATCTGGCAAAACGGCGTGAAAAAGACCGCCGCCGAGCTCGCGGGGAACTTTGCCGCCGTGCTCTTCTGCCCGGACGATCTGAACATCATCCGCGACGGGCCGGCTGCCCGCCGGCGCATGATGGATATGGCCATCAGTCAGCTGCGGCCGAAATACGGCGCGCTGCTGGCCGAATACAGCCGCCTGTATGACCAGAAATCCGCGATCTTGCGCGACTGGCACGAAAAGCCGTCGCTGCTCGACACGCTCGACGATTTTTCCGACCAGATGTGCAGGGTCTCGGCCAAGCTCATCCGCTACCGCGCGGCCTACGCCTCGCGCCTGAACATCGCGGCCGCGCCCATCCACGCCGACTTTTCCGGCGGGCGCGACAAGCTGGCGCTTGCCTACCGCACGGTCAGCACCGTGACCGATGCCCTCGGCACGGAAAAGGAGATCTACTACGCCCTGTGCGACCATCAGGAGCAGCACCGCCGCGCCGAGCTCGACAGCGGCCAGTGTCTGACCGGGGCGCACAAGGACGATCTGCTCATCGACATCAACGGTCAGCCGGCGCGCGCCTTCGCCTCGCAGGGGCAGACACGCACGGCGGCGCTGTCGCTCAAGCTCGCCGAACGGGAGATCTTCCACGACGAGTTTGACGAATATCCCGTGCTCATGCTCGACGACGTGCTCTCCGAGCTCGACGCGCAGCGGCAGGCGTTCGTGCTCAACCGCATCGGCGGCGGGCAGACGCTCATCACCTGCTGCGAGGACGCGCGCATCGCCGAACGCACCGGCGGCCGCGTGCTCACGGTGCAAAACGGGGGGATCCGCTGATGTATCTGCATCTCGGCAATCAGGTCATCGCGCTGCAAAAGAGCGTCCTCGGCGTGTTCGACATGGACACCGCCACATGGTCGCACCGCACGCGCGAGACGCTGGAAAAATGGGAACAGGCCGGTCAGGTGGAAAACGCCGCCGGAGACGAGCTGCCCAAGGCGTTCGTGCTCTGCTCGCTCGGCAGCGGGCAGACCTGCTATCTGTCACAGCTCAACACCGCAACACTATATAAACGCAGCAAGGCCAGCGGACTGGAGAATCTCTGACCGCGGCGCTGTACGGAAGGAAGCAAATCCATGCCAGATATCACAGACAAGATCACACAAAAATATGACGCCAGCCAGATCCAGGTGCTCGAGGGTCTGGAGGCCGTGCGCAAGCGTCCGGGCATGTATATCGGCTCGACGTCGTCGTCCGGTCTGCACCACCTCGTGTATGAGATCGTCGACAACTCCATCGACGAGGCGCTCGCGGGCTACTGCAGCCACATCGAGCTGACCATCGAGCCGGGCGACATCATCTGCGTGAGCGACAACGGCCGCGGCATCCCCGTGGACGTGCAGCCGCAGACGGGCAAGTCCGCGCTTGAGGTCGTGTTCACGGTGCTGCACGCGGGCGGCAAGTTCGGCGGCGGGGGCTATAAGGTCTCCGGCGGCCTGCACGGCGTGGGCGCGTCGGTCGTCAACGCCCTGTCCGAGTGGCTGGAAGTGAACGTGCACAAAAACGGGAAGATCTATCAGATGAAGTTCTCCCGCGGCGAGACGACGCAGGCCATGACCGTCGTCGGCGAGACCGACCACACCGGCACGACCGTGCGCTTCAAGCCCGACCCCGTCATGTTCGAGGACACGGTCTATGACTATGAGACGCTGCACGTGCGCATGCGCGAGCAGGCGTTTCTGAACGCCGGTCTGCGCATCACGATCACCGACCTGCGCGGCGAGGAGCCCGTGAGCGAGTCGATGTGCTACGAGGGCGGCATCCGCGAGTTCGTGGACTTCATCAACCGCAACAAGACCGCGCTGCACCCCGAGGCCATCTATATGTCCGGCGAGCGCAGCGACTCCATGTGCGAGATCGCGCTGCAGTATAACGACGGCTACAACGAGGTCATCGTCTCCTTCGCCAACAACATCCACACGCCGGAGGGCGGCATGCACGAGACCGGCTTCAAGGCCGCGCTCACGCGCGCGCTCAACTCCTACGGCAAGAAGAGCGGCATCCTCAAGGAGGGCGACAGCATCTCCGGCGAGGACAGCCGCGAGGGTCTCACGGCGGTCATCTCCGTCAAGCTCACGAACCCCCAGTTCGAGGGCCAGACGAAGGCCAAGCTCGGCAACTCCGAAATGCGCGCGCTCGTCGACTCGGTCGTCTTTGACCGCCTGTCGCAGTTTCTGGAGGAGAACCCCGCCGTCGGCCGCACGATCATCGAAAAGGCGCTCACGGCCTCGCGCGCCCGCGAGGCTGCCCGCCGCGCGCGCGAAAATATCCGCCGCAAAAACGGGCTTGAGGGCTTCAATATGCCAGACAAGCTGCGCGACTGTAACGACCGTGACCCCTCGCTGACCGAGCTCTACATCGTCGAGGGCGACAGTGCCGGCGGCTCTGCCACGCAGGGACGCGACTCGCGCTTCCAGGCGATCCTGCCGCTCTGGGGCAAGATGCTCAACGTCGAAAAGGCGCGCGCCGACAAGGTCTACGGCAACGACAAGCTCACCCCCGTCATCACGGCGCTCGGCGCCGGACTGGGTGAGGAGTTTGACATCAATAAGCTCCGCTACCACAAGGTCATCATCATGGCCGATGCCGATGTTGACGGCAGCCATATCCGCACGCTGCTGCTGACGTTCTTCTTCCGCTTCATGCGTCCGCTCATCGACGGCGGCTATGTCTATTCCGCCATCCCGCCGCTGTATAAGCTCAACCGCGGCAAGACGTCGCGCGTCGCCTTCTCCGACGAGGAGCGCGACCGCATCTCTGCCGAGATGCGCGGCGACAACCCGAACGCGAAGATCGACATCAACCGCTTCAAGGGCCTCGGCGAGATGGACCCGCACGAGCTCTGGGAGACGACCATGAACCCCGAGACCCGCACGCTCAAGCAGATCACGCTCGAGGACGCCGTGCACGCCGACGAGGTGTTCACCGTGCTCATGGGCGAAAAGGTCGAGCCGCGCAAGGCGTTCATCGAGCAGAACGCCAAGTACGCGGTCAACATTGACATTTAAGGAGGTGTGCAGCCATGGCCAAGGACTATAAACGGGAGGACATCCTCTATCCCGACCAGAAGATCATTCAAAGCGAGCTCGTCCATGAGATGCAGACCTCTTACATCGAGTATGCCATGTCCGTCATCGTCGGACGTGCGCTGCCGGATGTGCGCGACGGTCTCAAGCCCGTGCACCGGCGTATCCTCTACGCCATGTACGAGGACAACCTGACCTCGGACAAGCCCTTCAAAAAATCCGCCACCTGCGTCGGCGACGTGCTCGGCCGGTATCATCCGCACGGCGACGCGTCCGTGTATGACGCGATGGTGCGTCTGGCGCAGGATTTCTCCATGCGCTATATGCTCGTCGACGGTCACGGCAACTTCGGCTCTGTCGACGGCGACCCCCCGGCCGCCTACCGATACACCGAGGCGCGCCTGTCGAAGATCGCCAACGAGATGCTGCGCGACATCGACAAGGACACCGTGGACTGGGACCCGAACTTTGACGAGACCCGCCGCGAGCCGCGTGTGCTGCCGTGCCGCTTCCCGAACCTGCTCGTCAACGGCAGCTCGGGCATCGCCGTCGGCATGGCGACGAATATCCCGCCGCACAACCTCACCGAGGTCATCAACGCCTGCGTGTGCGTGCTCGAAAATCCGGACGCCACGCTCAGCGATCTCATGCAGCACGTCACGGGCCCGGACTTCCCGACCAGGGGCATCATCGTCGGCCGCAGCGGCATCCGCGCGGCCTACGCCACCGGCCGCGGCCGCGTCGTCGTGCGCGCCCGCACCGAGACCGAGACGTGGGGACACGACCGCATCCGCATCATCGTGACGGAGCTGCCGTATCAGGTCAACAAGCGCCAGCTCATCCAGAACATCTCCGAGCAGGTGCGCGACAAGAAGCTTGACGGCATCTCCGGTCTGCGCGACGAATCCGACCGCAACGGTATGCGCATCGTCATCGAGCTCAAGAAGGACGCCAACACGCAGGTCGTGCTCAACCGCCTCTTCGCCCAGACGCAGATGCAGACCACGTTCGCCGTGAATATGCTCGCGCTGGTCGACAACCAGTCGCAGCCGAAGATCCTGTCCCTGCGGCACATCCTCGACGAGTATCTCACCTTCCAGGAGGAGATCATCGTTCGGCGCACGAAGTTCGACCTCAAGAAAGCGCTCGAGCGCGCACATCTGCTCGAGGGTCTGCTCATCGCCGAGGAGAACATCGACGAGGTCATCCGCATCATCCGCGAGAGCTATGATAACGCCAAGGAAAACCTCATGCAGCGCTTCAGCCTCTCCGAGGTGCAGGCGCAGGCCATCCTCGATATGCGCCTCAAGGCTCTGCAGGGTCTCGAGCGCGAGAAGCTGCAAAACGAATATGACGAGCTCGAGCAGCGCATTGCCTACTTCCGCGAGCTGCTGGCCGACCCCGAAAAGGTCAAGGGCGTGCTGCGCGACGAGCTCATCGCCATCCGCGACAAGTATGGCGACGCGCGCAAGACCGAGATCCAGGACATCGAGGACGACATCGACATCGAGGACCTCATCGAGGAGGAGCAGTGTGTGTTCACGCTCTCGCACGGCGGCAACATCAAGCGTGTGCCCGTCGACGAGTACACCGCGCAAAAGCGCGGCGGCAAGGGCGTGCGCGCGGCGACGCTGCGCGACGAGGACTATGTCGAGACCGTCTTTACCGCCTCGACCCATGACTACATCCTCTTCTTCACCGACCGCGGCCGCTGCTATCGCAAGAAGGGCTATCTCATCCCCGAAGCCGGACGCACCGCGCGCGGCGTGAACATCGTCAACTTCATCCAGGTGGAAAAGGACGAGAAGGTCAGCGCCATGCTGCACGTGCGCGAGATGGACGACGATTCCTACCTCGTCTTTGCCACGCGCAGCGGCACGGTCAAGCGCATGGCGCTCTCGGCGCTGCGCAACATCCGCACGAGCGGCATCCGCGCGCTCACGCTCGACGAGGGCGACGAGCTCATCAACGTCATGCGCACCGACGGGGAGCAGAACATCCTCATGGCCACGCACAACGGACAGGCCATCTGCTTTGCCGAGACGGACGTGCGCCCGATGGGCCGCGAGGCCGTCGGCGTGCGCGGCATCCGCCTCAAGGACGGCGACTGGGTCGTCGGCGCGGAGATCGCGCAGCCGGATGCGAGCGTGCTGTCCATCACCGAAAAAGGTTATGGCAAGCGTACCCCGGCCGCGGAGTACATCCGCGGCGGCGAGGAGCCGCAGCACCGCGGCGGCTCGGGCATGAAAAACTACAACATCACCGACAAGACCGGCCCGGTCGCGGCGGTCAAGGTCGTGCAGGACAGTGACGACGTGCTCGTTGTCTCGGACGACGGCGTCATCATCCGCATGGAGGCCGCCGGCATCTCCGAGCTCGGCCGCGCGACGCAGGGTGTGCGCATCATGCGCCTGTCTGAGGGTGCGCGGGTCATCTCCGTGGCGCTCACCGACCGCGCCGAGAGCGAGGACGCGCCTGTCGGGGAGAGTGAGGCATGAAGCAGGTCATCATCTACACCGACGGCGCCTGCTCCGGCAACCCCGGTCCCGGCGGCTGGGGCGCGATCCTGAAATACGGCGCGCACGAGCGTGAGCTCTCCGGGGGCGAACCGTCCACGACGAACAACCGCATGGAGCTGCTCGGCGCGATCACCGCGCTGCAGAGCCTGCGCGAGCCGTGTCAGGTGACGCTGTATACGGACAGTCAGTATCTGGCCAACGCCATCAACCTCGGCTGGCTGCGCGGCTGGAAGCAGAAGGGCTGGCGGCGCAAGGAGGGTGAGCTGAAAAATGCCGACCTCTGGCAGACGCTCGACGCCCTGCTGCAGGCGCACAAGGTGCAGTTTGTCTGGGTCAAGGGCCACGCCGATAATGTGTACAACAACCGCTGCGACGCGCTGGCCGTCGCGGAAAGGGAGAAGTTTGCATGACAGAGCCGAAGATCGTCCATCTGCCGCCGCGGGAGAAAAACCCGGCGCGCGAGCCAAACGAAACATGGGCCAACGGAGAGCGCCTGTTCGGGCTGGAGGAGCTGCTGCTGCATATGCCGCCGATCCGAAAGCTCCACCTCGAGCGGGGCAGGCTCAAGGATCTCGTGCGCCTGTATCCGGACATGAAGCGCGAGTTTGCCGCGCCCGAGCTGCTGCCGCAGGCCGTGATCGCCACGGCGATGGTGCGCCGGCGCATGGAGCTGCTGCTCTTCCGGTCGGACGATCAGCGCGAGGCGGGCTATGCGCTCGTGACGGTGTGCTCCCCGTATGGCTATGTGCTGGTGCACATGCTGACGATCTATCCGTTTTTGCGCAGGCAGCTGCTCGGGCGCGTGGCGGCGGAGCTGATCGCGCGCTGCTATGCCGGCAAAAAGGGCGTGCTCTTCTGCCAGAGCCGCACGTGCGCGGCGCTGGCCGAGCGTGAGCGGATGCTCCGGGAAAATGGCTACTGCGACACGGGCTTTCGCTTCCGCTGGAACGGGCAGCCGGCGGCACTGTATCTGCGCCCCTGCCAGAGCACGGAGGATATCACGCCGGTGGCGCAGCTGCTGCTGCGGGATCTGTACGGCGATCTGCTGACGCCGGTCAACGCGCGGCGCATGATCCAGCCCGAGGCGTAACAGGAGGTCATTATGGGACAGAATGTGGATCTGCGCGTGCTGCGCGCAGAGGAATTTGCGTCGTTTCGGCAGCGCAACATCGCGCGCTATGCGCAGGAGCTGCTCTTCGCCCGCGCGACGGATACGCAGGAGCACGCGCTCACCGAGGCGCAGGGCGCGCTTGATGAGATGCTGCCGCAGGGTGCGGACACGCCGCGCAACTATCTGCTGGCGGCCGAGTCCGGCGGCGAGACCGTGGGCGAGCTCTGGTGCGACACGACCGAGCCCGAGACGGTGTTCATCAACGACTTTTTCGTCTATCCCGCCTGCCGCGGGCACGGCTGGGGCAAGGCCATGCTGCACGCCGTGGAGGAGCTGGCGGCGGCGCAGTCGTTTGAGCAGGTCGTCACGCACGTGTATCACACCAACCGCATCGCGCTCGAGATGTTCGAGGCCGCCGGCTTCACGCAGGTCGGCCCGCCGAAGGGCGGAAACATCTTCCTGCGCAAGCGCTATCTGCGCTCGCCGTTTCTGGTGTGAGCGCAGCTGCAGAGCAAAACCGCCTCTGTTCAACGAACAGAGGCGGTTTTCAGTTTGTCAAAAACCTCGTAGAGTTTGCGCCCGCAGGCGCAAAGAAAGTCCAATCATTTTCTTCGGCGACATGTGCGGCGAAGAAAATACTTCTCAGGCTGCAAGTGTGGAATTTGTGCGCCGGCGGCGCACAAATTATGCGCGCAGCAGACTGCAAACCCCCTTGTCAAAAAGGAATACTTTTTGACAACAGAGCGCCCCGTGCTGCTGATACAGCACGGGGCGCTTGCTATCAAAGAAACGCGGGATCGCTTCCGATCCGCAGAAAGGACAAAGTTGGAGGCGCAGGCAGCCGTCGCGCAACGGGTGGAGAAGCACCATGAAAGACCGGAACCACGCTCTCCGCGCCTGCGCACATCCAATTAGGGGGTGAGGTAAGCATAGAACAATTTGCGCCACAAGAAAAGCCACAGAACCGGAGTCCTGTGGCTTTTTGCCTCACTTATGCGTTTTTGTGGTCTAGAGTGTGCTCCCACGCATCGCCAAGGTCTTTCCAGCGCCCCATAATGCTCCGCCACAGGTTCAGCGCCCAGGGTGCAAACTCCTCCGGCGGCGGGCAATCCGGCTGCTCGAGCCAGTTTTGCACGATGTCGATGACGACGTTCGACATCTTCCCGGACATGAACGCCTCGGTCTGCGGATTGGAAAAAAGGTCGGAAAAATCCTTCTGCAAATATGGATGCAGCCGGCCGCAGAGAAAGTCGCGGAACGAGTTTTGCCCCGTGAACGTGAGTGCGCGGGCGTAAAACGCGCGGTCAGCGTACAGATACGTGCACACGCGGCCGAAGAGGTCGAACAGCCCCGGCTCATCGTCGCCGATCGCCTTCTGGAAGCCGTTTTCGTAGATCCACGTCACGAGCTGGTACTTGTCCGTGAAGTGCCGGTAGAACGTGCGGCGGTTGATCTCCGCATCCGTGCACAGGTCGGTCACGGTGATGTCTGTCAGATTGTGCCGGAGCATGCGGCGCTTGAGGCTCTCGGCGATCACTTTTTTCGTTGCGGATTCGCGCACGGCAGCCGCCTCCTTTCGTGTTGCTGCCGCCAGTATAGCACACGCGCCCCGGCGCGGCAAGCGGCTGCGCAGTTGCAATTACGCGCGGTGTTTGCTATGATAAACACACGAACTCACACAAACACAACACAAACTCAACGGGAGGTCATGCCATGCACCCGCACAACCTGCACCTGTATTACTTCAGTCCCACGGGCGGCACAAAGACCGTCGCCGGCCTCTTCGCCGAGCAGCTCGGCGCGCCGGACGCCTGTACCGACATCACCGTACACGCCGAGGCGAAAACCTTCACCGCCGACGACCGCCTGCTGCTGTTCTTCCCGGTCTACGGCGGGCGCGTGCCCGAGCCGTGCCTTGCGCGCGTGCGCGCCCTGCGCGGAGCGGACACCCCGGTCACGCTCGTGGCCGTGTTCGGCAACCGCGCCGTGGACGATGCGCTGCTGGAGATGCGCGACACGCTCGCGCCGCTGGGCTTTCGCGTGGTCGCGGCGGCGGAGATCATCGCGCCGCACTCGATCAACACCGACATCGCCATCGGGCGTCCGGATGCATCCGACCGCGCCAGGATCGCGGCGTTCTGTGCGCAGCTCGCGCAAAAGCTTGCCGAGGACGCGCCTGCCGGGATCACCGTGCCCGGAAAGACGCCCTACTGTGACTACAACGGTCTGCCGCTCAAGCCGACCGGCGGTCTGCGCTGCATCAGCTGCGGTCTGTGCGCGGACAACTGCCCCGCCGGGGCGATCCCGAAGGACGCGCCGAAAAAGGTCGACAAGCGCAAGTGCATCTCCTGTATGCGCTGCATCCAGATCTGCCCGCAGACGGCGCGCAGCGTGCCGCTGCCGCTGCGGCTGGCTGCCGCCGCGACGGTGAAAAAATACTGCGTCGGGCGCAAAGAGCCGGCGTTCTACATCTAAAGCATAAAGCGCAAAACACGCCCGCAGGGACAACCGTCCCTGTGGGCGTTGAAGCTGTCAAAAAGTATTCCTTTTTGACAAGGGGGGTTGCAGTCTGCTGCGCGCATAATTTGTGCGCCGCCGGCGCACAAATTCCACACTTGCAGCCTGAGAAGTATTTTCTTCGCCGCACATGTCGCCGAAGAAAATGATCGGACTTTCTTTGCGCCCGCAGGCGCAAAGGCTACGAGGTTTTTTGACAGTCTATTCGCCCTCGATCGTGCGCACATACATGCCCAGCTCGCCGGGCAGGTCATGGATCTCGAGCGCGCAGCCGTCCATGGCGGTGTTGTGCACCGCGATGCGGAACACGAGCTGCAGCTGCTCGGGCACAACGGCGGAATACTCGCCGATGTCCATGACGATGCGCGTGAGGCGCGTGAGGCCGTTTTCCGTCATCGCCTGCTGTGCGATGTCAAAGACCTCCTTGGCAATGGCCGCCTCGTGCATTCAGTTCTTCTTCGGCTGGCGGCGGACGTTGCGCTCGCGCACGAGCGACTTCTTGAGCGGCTTGCAGAAGAGCACGCGGTCGCCGTCGACCATCTTGCGCACGTCCTTCGGGCACTTCGTGACGCACACGCCGCAGCCGATGCAGCGCTGATACTCCACGAACACCTTGCCGGTCTGCGCGTTGAAGCCGGTGGCCACGGTCGGGCAGAAGTGGTTGCAGATGTTGCAGCCGTTGCAGTTTTCCGGGTGGACGATGACGGGCTTTGCGTGCGCGCGCATATACAGCGGCTGCATGCCGCCGCGCGTGTACGAGCCGAGCATCTCGCAGCACTGCGTGTCGCAGTTGCAGATGGCGGTCGTCTCCTCGTCCATGTTGCAGGCGTAGTGGAATACCTGATGCACGCAGCCCTTGTTCTCGCAGTCGACGAGGATCTGGCGCGCCTCGGCCTTGCTGACCTGGCGGCCGACACCGTACTCGATGATCTGCTTGGCGATGTTGCCGACGCACAGGCACACCTCATCCGGCGTGGGGTGCTTGGGCTGCATGCCCTCTCTGCGGCGGATGTTGCGGCAGAAGCAGTGCATGACGCTGATGGGCGAATCATCCGGGAGGCTGTCGAGATACGCCTCGAGCTGGTAGCTCGGCACGACGCTCGTCGTGTCGTTGGAGAGCTTGCGGTCCACGTGCACGACCTTGCCGGCGGCCTTGCCCTCGAGCGGGAGCGCGACCTCCATGTGGCCCTTGTCGCCCTTGAGCTTGTTGAGATTGTTCATGACGGCGTAGCCCGTGCGCAGCGGCTCGACGTTGAGCGTGGTGACCATGTTGATGGCCGAGGTGAACAGCTCCGACGCCTTTTGCAGCGTCTCATTGTCCTCGCCCGTCGAGAGCGGAAACTCAAACCAGCCCGGCAGCATCGGCGCGAGGTCGAACGTCGGCTCCGGCCCGTCGTAGATCTTGAGCAGGAAGCCCTTGCGGCACATATCGTAGAGCGTGCCGTCCCAGTCGCTGCCCGTGTAGAGCGCGCGCAGCTCCGCCTCGGTGTTGCCGCGCAGCTTCATGCCCATCATGATGTCGTACTCCTCATCGGTCACGAACAGCCTGCAGAACTTTTCAAACTGCGGCACCGGCGGCTGCGGCACCTGCGTGACGGCGTTCATGCGGTTCATGAGCTTGAGATATTTCAGATAACCCATCTTCTTTGTTCCCCTTTCCGGCAGACGGCGCTTCCCACGCGCACGGCTGCCCGCCGGTATCCCGGCAAATTGGCAAATACAAATCCACTTTACCATCTCGTCTAACTTTTGGCAAGCCCTTTCCGGTGCTTTTCCATATGAAAAAGGGATGCGCCCGCGCCGACAGGGGAGATCGGCACGCCGGAAATCGATCCCAGCGACAGCAAAGCCGCCGGCGAGAGCCGGCGGCTTTTGGCTTTTCCGATGCGCTATGGAGGCTTTACACGTCATTTGCGCGGCGGGCTTCTCGTTTCACGCGGTTTCGGTCGTAGGTCTTTTTGCTCTGCATGACCCGGGTGACCGGGGAAAGCCCGTTCCACGAGCCGCGCTTTGCGGCGTAGTGCTCACGCTGCGCGCGCTTGCTGCGCTTTGCCATCGGCGTGGAATTCATGTTGTCTCAGCTCCTTTCAGCTGCTGCATATGGTCTCCATAAGGGATCGGATCTCTGCCACTGTTCCTCCGTTTCAAAATCAGGGCTTGCTTTTTTGCGCCGACTCTGGTATTTTACAATACTACTCTTTAAGGAGGCGACCCGAATGGGCTTGAAAGCATACCCCGTGATCGACCTTGCCGCCACGGGGGACAACATCCGCCGCCTGCGCATGGCGCGCGGCCTGACGGTGCGCGACCTGCAAAGCTACTTCGGCTTTGCCGAGCCGCGGGCGATCTACAAGTGGCAGAAGGGCGAGACCCTGCCGACGGTCGACAATCTGTACGCGCTCGGCGCGCTGCTGGAGGTGTCGCTGGAGCAGATCCTGATCCCCGTCGCCGAGAATCCTGATATCGTGTGTGAGCAGCAGGCCGAGACCTGCTGCTCACACTGTTTTCTGACCGGCTGTTCCGGATGCGGCAAGCGTCCGATGCAGCTTCCGCCATTTGCCCCGGGCGCACGGCCGGCGGCGTGACAGGTCACGGCCGGTCGCTGCGCGCGGGAAAGGAGATCACACATAATTTTTCTTTTCTCGTCAAAGTCAAGGACGGCTTGCCTGCCGCACGAGGGAGATGTCAGTTCGGAAGCGGGCATGGGTGTCTGCGCGAAAAACGGGTTTGACGTCTGTGCGTTTGACGCCGGACGAGAAGCCGGGCGCTGTCCTTTCCAATTCAATAGAAAGGCTCGCTGAGCGAGCCGCTCGGGGTCGTTTCCGTTTGCAATTGTGCAGCGTTATCGTTCATCTGCACCTGAACCGGCATCCGCTTGCTCCTGGCTTGCCGCACCCGGAACAGCCGGTCTGCACCGGGGCGTTATGCCTCGTCTTTTCCGGTGTAGACCGCGAACGCCTCGGCGAAGCTGGCGTTCACGTCAAAGGGCGGCGTGTATGCCACGTCGGACGTGACCAGACACAGGTCGATCCTGGCCGAGGTCTCGTCCGCGCGCCGGTCGAGCTTCGTGAGGGCGGCACGGATGACCTTCCGGTCGTAGTTGATCGTGGTCACGCGCCGTACGTCGCAGCGGTAGGTGATCTGGTTGCCGTCGGCGTTGAAGCGGTAGCCGCTGCCGCCGTTGGGGATCGTCTGCTCGCTGCAGCGCAGGTCGTTCATGCGCCGGAAGGTGCGGGCAACGCTCTGACGCGCGGCGTTGAGGCTGACCTCGCTGTCCATGTCGATGTCCAGCGCATCCTTCGCCGTGCGGATGGCGGTGCTGAGCGTCTCCTTCTCGTCGAGCAGGTGCAGAAGGAAACGGGCAATGTCCGTGATCTGCTCGTAATACTCCGTTTCCGGCACGGCGGCAACGGTCTCGTCCTCCGCCTCGGCCATGACCTTGCGGCGCAGGTAGGTGTTTTCGACCTTCGTGATGTTGGCGTCACGGTCGAGGATGCTCTGCGCTTCGTCCAGGAAGGACTGGAGCTTGTTCTGATAGCGGAATGCTTCTTTCAGATTCATCGGGTCGTCACCTCTGTCTTTCAGGTTGTTTTCTGACCCGATTGTACCGCGCGAACGCCTGCTTGTCATGGAACTTGCGGTTCACTCCCGTGCGGAACGCGGCAGGATGCGGGCTTTGCGGATGAAAAACGGAGCAGGCGGAAACCTGCTCCGGACGTGAAAATAAAAAAGTGGATGCAACGAAAATCCGTTACATCCACTTGATCTGGTTGCGGAGACAGGATTTGAACCTGCGACCTCCGGGTTATGAGCCCGACGAGCTACCGAACTGCTCCACTCCGCGATATACAATTGACCCCTCAAGGCTTATATACTATAACATATAAGCCCCGAGGTGTCAAGTACTTTTTTAGCGCTCAGAGGTGGAATATTCTTCCTCTTCGGCGTCGTCGAGCGTTTGTGCTGCGGCGGCACGGCTGTTTCTGAGCTTGAGCTCGGCAAGAATCTCCGCCAGCAGCTGCTCCGTCGTGGGCTCGGCAGGGGCTTCCGGCTCAGGCTCGGCTTCGTCCGCCTTTTTGCGGTTGAAGCGGTTGATGATCTTCACCATCCAGAACACGACGAACGAAATGCACAGGAAATTGATGATCGCCATGATCAGATCGCCAATCGGGAACACGCCGACGGTCACACCGGAGAAATCCAGTCCGCCGATGATGAGCGAGATGAGCGGATTGATAATATCATTGACGAGCGCGGTGACGATGGCCGTGAACGCGCCGCCGACAACGACGCCGACCGCCAGGTCAATGACGTTGCCGCGCGAGATAAATGTCTTGAATTCATCGAGCCAACCGGGCTTTTTCATGATGCTGCCTCCATTTTTCTATTATCTCTATGCTGCTGCGCGCTGCGCATCCTCAGTGCTTCGGCACAAGGACTTCCTTGCCGCCCATGTAGGGGCGCAGCACCTCGGGGATGACGACGCTGCCGTCGGGCTGGAGGTTATTCTCAAGGAACGCGATGAGCATACGCGGGGGCGCAACACAGGTGTTGTTGAGCGTGTGGGCGAGGTAGTTCTTGCCGTCCTTGCCCTTGACGCGGATGTGCAGGCGGCGTGCCTGCGCGTCGCCGAGATTCGAGCAGGAGCAGACCTCGAAATACTTCTGCTGGCGCGGGCTCCACGCCTCGATGTCGCAGGACTTGACCTTCAGGTCGGCGAGGTCGCCGGAGCAGCACTCGAGCTGGCGCACCGGAATGTCCATGCTGCGGAAGAGCTCGACGGAGTAGCGCCAGAGCTTCTCGTACCAGTCCATGCTCTCCTCCGGGCGGCAGACGACGATCATCTCCTGCTTTTCAAACTGGTGGATGCGGTACACGCCGCGCTCCTCGATGCCGTGCGCGCCTTTTTCCTTGCGGAAGCAGGGCGAATAGGACGTCATCGTCTGCGGAAGCTGATCCTCGGTGAGGATCTGGTCGATGTAGCGGCCGATCATGGAGTGCTCGCTCGTGCCGATCAGGTAGAGATCCTCGCCCTCGATCTTGTACATCATGGCGTCCATATCCGTCTGGCTCATGACGCCCTCGACGACGTTGCCGTGGATCATAAACGGCGGAATGCAGTAGGTGAAACCCTTGTCGATCATGAAATCGCGCGCGTAGGTCAGCACGGCCTCGTGCAGACGCGCGATATCGCCCATGAGATAGTAAAAACCGTTGCCGGAGACGCGGCGCGCGGCGTCGAGATCAATGCCGTCAAAGCGCTCCATGATTTCCGTGTGGTACGGGATCGGGAAATCCGGCACGACGGCGTCGCCAAAGCGCTGCACCTCAACGTTGCAGCTGTCATCCGGGCCGAGCGGCACGCTCGGGTCGATGATCTGCGGGATGGTGAGCATGATCTTGTGGATCTTGGCCTCAAGCTCCGCCTCCTGCTGCTCAAGCTCGGCAAGCCGCGCGGCCTGCGCGGTGACCTGCGCCTTGACGGCCTCGGCCTCGGCAAGCTTGGACGGGTCTTTTTTCGCCTGTCCCATGAGCATGCCGATCTGCTTCGACAGGGTGTTGCGCTCGGCGCGCAGGTTCGACGCCTCATTGATGGCGGCGCGGTTGGCCTTGTCGAGCTCGATCACCTCGTCGACGAGCGGCAGCTTCGCGTCCTGAAACTTTTTGCGGATGTTCTCCCGAACGAGCTCGGGGTTTTCACGGATGAGTCGAATGTCAATCATGTTGTCTCTGTCTCCTCAATGTTCTAATTAGTGTCAGTTTCTGTGGCCGATGCCCTCGAGCGCCTGCAGCAGCGCCTCGCGGTCGTCCGCGTCGTAGTATTCTAGCTCGATGCGCCCGGTCTTGCGTCCCTGCGTCATGCGCACCTTGCGCCCGAGCACCTGCTCGAGATGGCGCGCGCATTCGCCGAGGTAATCGACGCCGGCGGGCTTTTTCGCCGTTTTTCCCTGCGTTTCCTTCAAAAGCTGCGCAGACAGCGCCTCGGCGCGGCGCACCGAGAGCCCCTTTTCGATGACGGTTTTCGCCGCGGCGAGCTGCACCTGCGCATCGCTGAGCGGCAGCAGCGCGCGTGCGTGGCCGGCCGAGAGCGTCCCGTCCTCGACGAGCTTCAGGACCTGCTCCGACAGCGCCAGCAGCCGCGTCGCATTGGCGACGGCGGGGCGCGACTTGCCCACGCTCTGCGCCACATCGTCCTGCGTCATGCCGTAAACATCCTGCAGGGCGCGGTAGCCCTTCGCCTCTTCGATGGGGTTCAGGTCCTCGCGCTGCAGGTTTTCGACCAGCGCCATCTCCATGGCGCGCTGCTCGTCGGCCGTGAGGATGCGCACCGGCACCTCCTTGAGCCCGGCCATGCGGCTGGCGCGCCAGCGGCGTTCGCCCGCGATGATCTGATAAAAGCCGCCGTCAAGCGGCCGCACCGTGATCGGCTGGATGAGCCCGTAGGTGCGGATAGACTCGGCGAGCAGCTCCAGCGCCTCGGGATCAAAGCGCTTGCGCGGCTGGTCGGCGCGCGGCTCGATCTTCTCGATCGGCAGCAGATCGGGCGCCGTCTCCGCGCGCTCGGGCTGCGCGGTCGGATATTCCTCCCCAAACAGTGCCCCGAGCCCCATGCCGAGACCTTTTTTCCCGTCTTTACCCATGTTCCGCCTCCTTTGCGGCCGCTGCCGCAGCTTCCTGCGCCGCCTTCGCCGCTTTTTCCTCGCGCTTGATGAGCTCCCCCGCCAGATGCAGATACGCCCGCGCGCCCTTGGACTCCTTGTCGTAGGCGATGGCGGGTTTGCGGTGGCTCGGCGCCTCGGACAGGCGCACGTTGCGCGGGATCATGGTCTTGTAGACCTTTTTGCCGAAGAATTTGCGCACCTCGTTCACGACCTGATCGGACAGCTTCGTGCGCCCGTCATACATGGTCATGACGATGCCCTGTACGCTCAGCTCCGGATTGAGGCGCTTGTTGCACATTTTGATGCTGCGCATGAGATCGGCGATGCCCTCGAGCGCATAATACTCGCACTGCACCGGGATGAGCACGCTGTCGGCCGCGACGAGCGCATTGATCGTCAGCAGCTCGAGCGACGGCGGACAGTCGATGAGGATGAAGTCATAGTCCGCCTGCACCGGTGCAAGCGCGTTTTTCATGATGTATTCCCGCTGCGCAGAGCCGACAAGCTCGACCGAGCAGCCGGAGAGATTCATATTTGCCGGCAGCACGTCGCCGTATTTCGTGCTGCGGATGCAGTCGGCAGCGGCCGCGCCGTTCATCAGCAGGTCGTAGCAATTGGGCGTCACGGTCTTGTCCACGCCCATGCCGGAGGTGCTGTTGCCCTGCGGGTCGCAGTCGATGAGGAGCACGCGCCGCCCGCGCTTTTTGAGCGCGCAGGTCAGGTTCACGCACGTCGTCGTCTTGCCGACCCCGCCTTTCTGGTTGGCGACGGCAATGATTTTGCCCATGGTTTGCCTCCCTAAATCGTGTTTGCAGCTATTATACCAGTGCGCGGCGTCGTTTTCAACCGCTTGGGGGCGTCGGGGCGAATTTTTGTGATGTTTCACGTGAAACAATGTCGAGCGCGGCGGGAAATGTTTCACGTGAAACACGGCTCACGACAGCAGGAGGTCGAGATCCGCCACGGTCAGCCCGTCGTGCAGCGCGAGGTCGATGCCGTAGCCGATGAGTTTGGCGGCGTCGCGCACGACTGCGTCGATATCGCGCGGCGTGACGAACATCCGCTCGGCGCGCGGGTCGTCTGTGAGGCTGCCCGCGTCGATGACCGTCGGCAGTCCGATGGCCGCGACCGGTACGCCGAGCGTGGTGCGGTCAAGTCCGGCGCGGTCGTTGCCAACGCCACTGCCGGGCGTGATGCCGGTGTCGGTGAGCTGGACGGTGCAGCCGAGGCGGTCAAATTCGGCGCAGGCGAGGGCATCCACGACGATGACGGCATCCGGGCGCAGGCGGTCGGTCATGGCGCGGACGAGCTCGGCCGATTCCACGCCCGTTGTGCCGAGCACGCCGGGTGTCAGTGCCGCCACAGGGCGAAAGCGGCCGAATTGCTCCGGCAGCTGCGCACGCAGGTGGCGCGTGACGAGCACGCTCTGCATGGCGTCCGGTCCGACGGCGTCGGGCGTGATCGCCCGGTTGCCGAGCCCGACGACGAGCACGGATGCCTCCGGCATCAGCGGCAGGGCGGCACGCAGGAGCTCGGAGAGCGTCTGCGCGGCGTTTTCAAAGGCATCGTCCGCGCGGCGCAGCAGTGGGGTGAGGTCGAGCGTGTCGTACCGCCCGATTGGTTTACATAACGCCTCGGAACCGGCGGCATCGAGCACCTCCACCTGCGTCACGGCAAAGCCGCGGCGCTCGGTCTCCTCGGCGCGCACGCCGGGCAGCTCCGTCACTGCGGCGGCACTGCGGAGGGCTTCGGCCTCGACGGCGAGGTCAGTACGGGGAAAATTCGGCATGATTTGCTCCTTTCTGACGCCACATCTTGTGGCACACAGCAAGCGTTGCCACAAATGGATACAATTATAATGAAAATTGAAAAAAAGACTTGCAATTTGAAAGGTTTGATGATATCATCAACACTTGCAGAACATTGCACGGTCATATCCATGACTGAATTTTATAGGAGGAGGTGGCGATTGAGAAATGCCGAACATCAAGTCCGCAATGAAGAGAGACGAGAAGTCCAAGCTGCAGAACATGAAAAACAAGGCTGAGAAATCCGCCCTGAAGACCAACCTGAAGAAGTTTGATGCGGCTGTTGCCGAAGGCAACCGTGACGCAGCCGTCAGTACCTATAAAGTTGCTGTCCAGGCTGTTGACCGCGCGGCCGGCAAGGGTCTGATCCACAAGAACAACGCAGCGCACAAGAAGTCTGCAATGGCTCAGAAAATGAACGAGCTTGGCTGATCACAGAATCTCGGGGGCATGGCAGTACGCCATGCCCTTTTTTGCTATCCCGACAGGAGGCTGACTATGAAAAAACGCATGATGCTGATCATCAACCCCATGGCCGGACGCAGCGGCTACAAAAACGGCTTTGGCGAAGTGATGAACATTCTCGACAGCGGCGGCTATCTGACGACGGTGTACTTCACGCAGGGGCGCGGCGACGCGACGCTATTTGCGGCGCAGCACGCGGCGGAGTATGACACCGTGGCCTGTATCGGCGGCGACGGCACGCTCAGCGAGGTCGTGTCCGGTCTGATGCAGGTGCCGAATCCGCCCCCGCTCGGCTACATCCCGATGGGCACGACCAACGACGTTGCCTCGACGCTCGGCCTGCCGAAAAACGCGACCGACGCAGCCCTGCGCATCGTGACCGGTACGCCGACGGCGTTCGACGTCGGCAGCTTCGGCGACAAGAGCTTTTTCACCTACGTGGCGGCCTTCGGCGCGTTCACGGCGGTGAGCTATGAGACGCCGCAAAACGAAAAGCAGGCGCTCGGTCATCTGGCCTACGTGCTCGAGGCGATGAGCCGCCTCAACAGCATCGACCACTACTGCGCGCACGTGGAGTATGACGGCGGCACGGTCGACGGGGACTTCATCTTCGGCGGCGTGTCGAACTCGACCTCCGTGGCCGGCATGGTGCGTCTGCGCAAGGATCTCGTAAGTCTGGGCGACGGTCTGTTTGAGACGCTGCTCATCCGCCGTCCGAAGCAGTTCGGCGACCTGAGCCGCATCATCACGGGCGTGCTCAACCAGTATTACGACAACGAGAACGTCATCCTCGTGCAGTCGAAGAATCTGCGCTTCACGTTCGAGGAGCCCGTGGCGTGGACGCGCGACGGTGAGGCCGGCGGCGTGACAACGGACGTCCGGCTCAGCAACAACCACGCGGCCATCCACATCATTGCCTGACGCGCGCAAAAGCGGTTGAAAATATCGCCGCAAATGCGTATAATAAAAGAGTTACCTATATAAAATCCATCGAAAACGAGGCGGAAGATATGAAAAGACAGCACATCGCCAGCATCTACGCGTCGCCGGAGTCCTTCGGCGGCCAGACCCTGACCGTCTGCGGCTGGGCGCGCACGATCCGCGACATGAAGAATTTCGGCTTTATCGAGCTCAACGACGGCAGCTGCTTCAAGAGCCTGCAGGTCGTGCTCGAGCGCGGCAAGCTCGAAAATTACGACGACATCGCCCGCCAGAACGTCGGCGCGGCGTTCATCGTGCACGGTGAGCTCGTGCTCACGCCGGACGCCAAGCAGCCGTTTGAGCTCAAGGCCGACAGCATCACGCTCGAGGGCGCGTCCGCGCCGGATTATCCGCTGCAGAAAAAGCGCCACAGTGTGGAGTTCCTGCGCACGATCCAGCATCTGCGTCCGCGCACGAATCTCTTCAGCGCGACGTTCCGCGTGCGCAGCGTGGCGGCGCAGGCGGTGCACACGTTCTTCCAGGAGCGCGGCTTCGTCTATGTGCAGACCCCGATCATCACGGGCTCTGACTGCGAGGGCGCGGGCGAGATGTTCCGCGTCACGACGCTCGACCTCGACAACCTGCCGCGCACGGACGACGGCAAGGTCGATTTCAGCAAGGATTTCTTCGGCAAGAGCACGAACCTGACCGTGTCCGGCCAGCTCAACGCCGAAAACTTCGCGCTCGCCTTCGGCGACGTGTACACCTTCGGTCCGACGTTCCGCGCCGAGAACTCCAACACCCAGCGCCACGCCGCCGAGTTCTGGATGATCGAGCCGGAGATGGCGTTTGCCGACCTCGACGACGACCTTGAGTGCATGGAGGCGATGGTGAAGTTCATCATTAACACCGTGCTCGAAAAGTGCCCGCAGGAGCTGGAATTCTTCAATTCCTTCGTGGATAAGGGTCTGATTGAGCGCCTGCACAACGTCGTGGACAACGACTTCGGCCGCATCACCTATACCGACGCCGTGAAGCTGCTGCAGGAGTCCGGCCACAAGTTCGACTACCCCGTCTCGTGGGGCATCGACCTGCAGACCGAGCACGAGCGCTACCTGACCGAGCAGGTGTTCAATAAGCCCGTCTTCGTCACGGATTACCCGAAGGACATCAAGGCGTTTTATATGCGCATGAACGACGACGGAAAGACCGTCGCCGCGGCGGACTGCCTCGTGCCGGGCATCGGCGAGATCATCGGCGGCAGCCAGCGTGAGGAGCGGCTCGACCTGCTCACCAAGCGTATGCAGGAGCTCGGCCTGCGCGAGGCCGACTACTGGTGGTATCTCGACCTGCGCCGCTACGGCAGCTGCCGTCACGCGGGCTTCGGTCTCGGCTTTGAGCGCATGGTCATGTACCTGACCGGCGTGAGCAACATCCGCGACGTGGAGCTGCATCCGCGCACGGTCGGAAACGCCGACTTCTGATCTGCATATAAGAACGC